>Ga0099364_10002150_pt1 | contig 31694 bp, 27 predicted proteins | sample TergutTh196P3_FD_73070 | JGI IMG/M metagenome (GOLD analysis project Ga0099364, IMG submission 73070) | Microcerotermes parvus P3 segment gut microbial communities from Pointe-Noire, Republic of the Congo - Th196 P3 | ecosystem: Host-associated > Arthropoda: Insects > Digestive system > Gut ... | reverse complement strand
AAGACGCCGGTTATTTTCGCTTGAAAGGATAATGAGTGCATCTTCCCTGTCAATTATTGGATCTGTAGGGACAGCGCCGAATAATCCGCGGGCAATAATCCTAAGAGGATTTTCGCCTACACGCCCAATTATGGAATCATCCAGGGCAGAAGGAACCTGCCTTGTTATATGTTCACGGTTGGTATACTGAATAAGGCCATTTTGTCTAAGAAGCTGTATATCCATCATGTTTCGTTCAAAGATGAGGTTCATTTCGCTGTCCCAGATTTTTGGGAACAGGCAGGGAAGGGTCAAAGCAGAGTTTGATCTGCCGTGAACCGGAAGGTTTTCATCTGCTATAATAATAATTCCCGTATAATCCCTTGCCGGAACAGGGATAAGGGGAGGGCTGATTCTTTGGATTCGGGAATGGCGAACTAATTGAGCCCCTATATCCTGCAGCTTAATTGAATAAGCTGCCGACATGGAAGATTGATCCCTCGATAAAGCCGGAGGGAAACCGCGTATAGATCCCATAAAAGAAGCCGGGGATACTTCACCGCGGTTTACCAAATCTGCCAGGGTTGTGGATGAATCGGCCTGAATTCCCATTAAAATGGGACGGATGAATTCAGAATGATGATCTTCCAGCTGTGATTCTGCCAGCGATCTTCCTGCAGGAAGTCTAATTCCGGCCCTGTGGAGATCCAGGGTAAGGACAGCGCTGAATTCCATACGATCCCAATCCAGGATACCTTGTATATTCATTTCCTGGGCATTAATTGAAAGCGAACATACTACTAAAATAAATAAACTTAGTGTTTTCATTGGCCTTCCGGGGGCGCTGTTTGGGGAACTGCACCGGTAATACTTTGGTCTCTAAGGGCAGGGATAATAAGCCGCTGTCCTACTCTAAGATAACGATCCCTTAGTCCCGGATTATGACTATGAATCTGGCTTTCCGATACTCCATAACGCCGGGAAATTGCAGAAAGGGTATCGCCGGAACGAATCGTGTGGAAATAATATTGGATTAGGGCTAATTCCGGATTATCCAATACCGAAACAATGGCTTGTACCTGAGCTGCCGGAACTTTAAGCTGATAATCCGGATTAGGCGGAGTAATGCCGTAATGTAACTCCCTGTTTGCATTTTTAAGCTCTGTATTGCAAATACCCGCATATTCTGCCAGAAGATTCAAATCCACCGAACGGCCTACGGGGATTCTTGTCCATTGCGGATCTTCCGGCCAAACTGCCTCTATGCCATATTGCCGCGGGTTGGCTAAAATCACCGATACTGCCAGAAGCCGGGGTACAAAATTGATGGTTTCGTTTCTAAATGCTCTAAGGCGGCTAAGCTCCCAATAATCGGCATCCGGATACCTGCGTAATGCATTACGCACCGTTCCCATACCTGCATTGTATGCTGCAAGGGTTAATTCCCAGCAGCCCAGATGATTATATTCATCTTCAAGTTTACTTAGAGCACCCATGGTTGACTTCCAGAAATCACGCCTTTCATCTTTCCATTCATTTATCGCCATATCATAGGGGCCTATACTGTTCTGCATAAACTGCCATAAACCCGAAGCTCCTGCCCTGCTTACTGCATTTGGTACAAAGGCAGATTCTATTACCGGCAGGTACAATAATTCAACAGGCAGACCGCGCCGTTCAATTTCGCTCCTAATAAAAGCCTGGTATGGTTCGCTTCTTCGTAATATATTGTGCAGTGATTGCCTTCCGCTGCCGCTGGTATAATGTTCAATAAAACGCTGTGTTAAAGGCTGGTCATAGCCGTTTAGAGTAAATAATTGGGGCATTTGGCTATGCGGCCTGTTTATATATGGATTGTTTGTACGAACCTGACGCAACGGCCGTTCAAAAGGTACCATCGGAATGCTGTCCAAAGCTTCGTTTGTATCCAATTGATAGCTAACCAGTTCTCCTGCAGCAGAAAAAACGGTAAAAAAACCGAAAAACAGCAAAAGTAACATAGTTTTCATAATTATTAACCTATTCATTGTTACCGGCAATTGTAGCAAAAGAATATTCCCATTTGCAAGATATATAAAGTCCTGTTATACTCTATAAGATGTACAAATTTCGCCAAATAACAGCACATATTGTCTTTATTGTCGGATTATTTTTTATGATCCTCGGCATAACCTTTCTCCTGGGAACCATTACCGGAATTTCCCGGCTTTCGATATTAAATTCCTTTCTATTTGTAATTATCGGCGCTTTTTGCGCAGTTTTAGCCATAAGGCTCAATTTACGCTCAACGTATCTTTTCTTTGCCGCCTTTTTTATATTAATGGGGAGTTTTTTGTTTTTATCCGCTATGCAGATTATTCCGGTCAGCCTGTCTCAGGGCTGGCCCTTGCTTTCCATTTTTGGGGGGCTTGCCCTGCTTCCGGCAGGATGGCGCCGCTATAGAGCTTTCCGATACCGTTATTTGATCCCTTCTTTGGCTTTTGTAACCCTTGGCTGTACTTTGTTGGTTTTTTCTTTTAAGATGGTACCTTTTTCATTTAGGCGTTTTATTATTGACTGGTGGCCCCTATTATTAATAGTGGCGGGCATTGTTTTAGTGCTGCTCTCTCTTGGCTCCAAGGGGACGGAAAAACCAGGGAACGGGGATGAAGTTTCGTGAACAAGCCGGAGGAATTCCTTCGTTTTTTTAAATGTATACTGTCTAAAACCATTATTCTGCCATTTTTGCTGGTATATCTTGTTTTTTCCTGTAATTCATCTCCAAATCCGGATGACACTGACAGGCCGCGTTCTTCGGAATCAGGACGGCCATCATCTGCGCTTTCATTACTGCAGGAATTACAGAACAATGTAGAATTGGGTTCTCCTGCCTCGCTGGTCCGGGCTGCCGATCTGCTGCGGGGACAGGAAATTTTCGAGCAAGAGAAGGCTTTGGGAGCAATAGCAGCAGCACTTATACGGTATGTATATTCCGATTTTGAGTTACATTTTCCTGTTTTGGAGTTATCTGCTGGCGCTCCATATCAGAACATTATCCGAAATGCAGAGCGTAACCAATATACAGCTCCTTCTTCCGGTTCCAGGGATTTTCTGGAACATATATTGCCTTTTATTGTCTTTTATATCCAGGAAAATTCCGGCAGGATAGATATGGATCGTATGCGAAATGCCATTCCTCATCTAAACAGGGCTGTCCAATTGAATAATGCTTCGGTTTTACCCCATCTTTTTTTGGGTTTTGCACTGGAAAGAACCCAGGAACATGATCGTGCAATAGCAGCATATAGACGCGCTCTGGAATTGGACAGGAGCTGTTATCCTGCTGCTGTGGGTCTTGCCAGGCTTTATTATACCCAAAGAAGGTATAATGAAGCATTAACGCTGCTTACTGCTGTTCCGCAACCATATAATGGGACACTTAGTGTCCAAAAACAGCTTGCCAGAGTATATGCCGAATTGGGTGAATACAGACAGGCCGATGCTTTAATTACCGAAATACTAAGGCAGAACAATAGAGACGGAGAATTTCTTTTGCTTAGGGCAAAGATTTTATTGGATCAGGGTTTTTTTCAACAGGCACAGCAGCCTTTGGATATATATACAAGTATAGACAATAGGGATCGGCGGTATATACTGCTGCGGGCAAGACTACAGGCAGAAGGACTGCGTAACCGGGATGCAGCCATTAACCTGCTTCGTCCCCTTTTTCGCTCCGATCCGCTGGATTCAGAAACGGCCATCTATCTTGCATCCCTGCTTATGGAATCTGCACGAAGCGAAGATATGGATGAAGGCAGGCAGATAGTATCCAGTTTGCTGGCAAATGCCCAGGTTAGTCCGGAAGCTCTTTCTCTGGCAGCAGCGGACAGTGTGATGCAGGAAAACTGGCGGGAAGCCAAAGTTTACCTTGATCGGCTTCTTCCAATTAGAAGAAATACTCCGGATCTGCTTAATGCATGGAGAACCGAACGTGCTTTGGGCAACAATGCAGCAGCTCTTTCTTATGGCAGGGAACTGTATAATAGGGATAATACCAACGACGATGCTGTAAATGCATTGGTCATTTCGCTTATAGACACAGGCCGGCAGGCAGAAGCAGGCCGGATTATAGAACAGCGCCTGGCTTCGGTGCCGGGAGGCGCCGGAAGAAGTCAGTATTTTTTTCTGCGCTCCCGGACACGTACAGATGAAAATACTGTATTAAATGACCTGCGTTCAGCTCTCTTTGAAGACCCAAGAAATCTCGATGCCCTTATAGCAATGTTTGAAATTTACCACCGCAGACGAGATGAACGGCGGGCAGTGTACTATCTGCGGCAGGCATTGGCTATTGCTCCTGATCATCCTCAATTGCGGCGTTTTGAGCTTGAATACCGGGATCGTATGAATAATTAAGGTGTTCCATGTTTGGTTTTTCCAAATAAGACTTTTCATGATTGTTTCTTTGACGTACTGCAAAAAGATTACTGTCTACAGTGCCTTTTTTTACACCCATAATCCAGGCAACTTGTCCATTGGATGCCTCTGTCCTCATTTTTTTTAAGCGGCTTCGCAGAGCTGACAGCCGTTTTCTCGCTGTTTGCAGGCTGCGCTGCATTTTTATTGAATGAGCCGAATTTGGAGCGGCAGCCTGAAGCCGTTTTTCAAAAGCCAAACAGCGGTAATATTGCCCATGAATGCGTTCTTTATAGCCATTGAGCGTCTGCTCCCTTTTAACCCGCATGACCCGGAGTTTGTCCACCATGTAGAATAATTCTTCTTTTTCCATGTCGAGCGCGGGGGCAAGCTGTTCCAAATAATCATCAGACATATAATAATATGACTTTAACAGCAGCATTAATATCTGCCGTGGATTAGGTACTTTTTCCGGTACAGCTTCGCTGGACGGTACAGGCGGAAACTTATGATATTCCTGCTCTTCTTCTGCCACTGCCATTTCTACTGCTTTGGCATCCCACCATGCTTTTTCGATTATTCTATGTTCCTTTTTCCGCATACAATATTCCTTGGCAGACAGCTTAACCATGGAAATAATATAAGTGTCAAAACTGGACCCCATATCGGTATAATGATCCACAGCACGGCTTAAACGGGGATAAAGCCAGCTTATAAAATCATCAAGAGTATCATTTTTAAATCCTGTTAAAAAAAACCTCCAGGGCTTTTTCCGGATATGCATAAACAATTTTCCTTCCAGTTCTTTCCTGTTCATGTGTCCGCTGCGGTGATCCTGCAGGATCCTGTCCAGATAATCGATTTTTTCGGTAATAACTGTTTTTTCCATAATTTTTCGTAATACTGCTCCTTTTAATAGTGGTATATCGGAAATACATGGGAAAATTGTGCTTTTTGCTTTTGTTTGATCAGCCAAAAATGACAAATGTCATGGGTTATTTTACTTAACTGCCGGCAGAATAACTCCGATATTATATATGGAGGACAGTATGAGAAGGTTTTGTATCAAAAGTCAGCAGGGAAGAACGGATTTTTTGGAGATTATTACTGAAACCATGGACGGGTACAGGATTAGGCTGATTAGTATTTGTGACGGAGAAAAAAAGATCCGCGAAGATCATATTACCCGGCATCTTTTTGACATCTGTCTTAGTACAGGTTATATTTCAGAACAATCCTCGGTGGAAATGGGATTCTCCGCTGCCTAGTGTTATTTTTAGCTATTGAAAAAGGAAACTTCAGCATTTAAACTGCTCGTATGAGAATACGAGCAAAAATTTTTCTGGTTGTACTTCCCCTTATTGTAGTTACGCTTACCCTGGCGCAGACTGCTTCTTATTATAATGCAGTAAACGGTATTACTCGAATTGCTCAAGTCTTTTTAGGCTTTAAAGCCTCGGAATTAAGAAAATATGCTGACAGTCAATGGGAACTTCTGGTTGATCATAATTATGATTCCAGACCGGATATGCTTCTTGCTGCACAGGAGGCAGTTATTTCCTATGCGCAGAGCATATTATTAAGCGATACCGAAATTATTCTTGCCATAGATGATTCGGGCAGTCTTATTACAAGCAGCTCTCCAATTACCATAAGCGATACGGAAAAAACCGAACTTTTATTGCTGCTGACAGAAGAAAACGAAACCCTATTGGTTGCAGAAATAGGAGGAAAAGAGCGCGTATTTCTGTCTTTTTATTTTCTTCCCTTCCGCTGGTATCTGGTATTAACAGAAGAACGGTCTGTATTTTATGCCGATGCAGATAAGATTACTTTACAGACAATCTTTACCATTATCCTTTCCCTGGCAATGGCGGCTGTTCTTCTTGTCTTGTTTGTTAAGCAGATAACCGATCCCCTTGGCCGGGTAATTAATGCAATGAATGGAATTATAAGCGGAGGAGAACTTTCTTCGCGTGTTTCTGTTGAATACCGGGACGAAACAGGGCATCTGGCTCTTACATTCAATACCATGCTGGAAGAACTGGAAAAAGCCTATGAACGGATTAAAATGCAGGCCTTTGATGCAGTATTGGCCAAAAAGAAAGAAGAGCGTATCCGGAATATTTTCCAAAAATATGTACCCAAAGACTTGATAGAAAAATTCTTTGCTTCTCCGGAATCTATGCTTGTAGGCGACAATAGGGAACTGGTTATCCTTTTTTCTGATATACGCAGCTTTACCACAATCTCCGAAGGATTGGCGCCGGATGAACTGGTTAAATCCCTAAATCGTTATTTTTCCGGCCAGGTAGATATTATTATGAACCGCAACGGCATTGTAGATAAATATATCGGGGATGCAATTATGGCCTTTTGGGGAGCTCCGGTAAAACATACTGATGATCCGCTCCAGGCTGTATTATCCGGCCTTGATATGCTTGATGCAGTACAGGTCTTTAATCAAAAACAACTGGAATCGGGAAAGACGGAATTCCTTATTGGTATTGGGATTAATTATGGTACAGTAACAGTTGGAAATATAGGCAGCGAACGAAAAATGGATTATACAGTAATCGGCGATATGGTAAACCTCGCCAGCCGTATGGAAGGATTAACCAAACCCTATCAGGCAGATATCCTTATCAGCGAATCGCTTTTTTTAGAGCTGGAAAAACTGGACTGTCTTGGCAAGACCCTTTATACACGTCTTTTGGATACTGTGGCGGTAAAAGGAAAAAAGAAGGGAGTAAAAATATACACAGTTCAGCGGCAACTGGGCGAAAAAGAAAAACAAGCCTGGAACATCCACAATGAAGGCATGGAATTGTACTATATGAGGGATTTTTCCCGGAGTGCCGATAAATTTGAAGAAGTGTTGGCTTTGCTGCCAAACGATTTTAACGCAGAACATATTCTTAAACGCTGCCGCTCTTATATTCAGGATCCGCCGCCGGAGGACTGGGACGGTGTAGAAGTAATGAAAAATAAGTAATTAAGCTGGTTTTTTGATTTATTCTTCTTCCCCAAAAACCACTGCTGTAAAGGTACGAAGTTCGGCATGGGGGTTTTCGTACGATTTTTGGGGAAGACCCGCTTTTACACAGATATAATCCAAATATTCATCAAGATTCCAGCCTTGTTCCACAGGTACCTGGGGGAGCAATACGCCGCTTCGGCCGTGACAGCTTAAATACAGTCCATGGATCCCCACTTTTACCGAACGGGGATCGGAACATTTTTCCATGGGAGAAAGAACAGAAATTTCTATGCTGCAGCGGGACAGTTCTTCTTTTGACAGGGGCGGAAAGCGGGAGTCGCCAAAGGCCGCCTCTTTAGCCATGATACGCACTGTTTTTTCCAGTGCCTCTGCGGCATTCATCCTGCCTATGCAGCCCCTAAGCCGCCTGTCTTTTGTTATAGTGTGCAGGGATACAAAGGCTCCGCAGTGCTGGGACAGGACAGAATAACCCTGCTTTATGGCAATAGCCAGATCTTCTCCTCGTTTATACCGGGGAGGCCGTTTTTCCAATTCTGCGGTAATGGATTCCCGTGCATCAGCCAATAGAGCAGTCTTTTCTTCTTCCGAGATGGTAAAATCCAAGATGATAGGGCTCCTTCTGTTAGGTATATACTGTTAGCTACATATGAAGTGTATATATAAAAATGCTTATATACAATGCAAGCTGGATATGCTATACTGATGTATCAGGAATGGATGCTGTAAAAAATGTGGAAGACCTTTTACAAAAGGCTTATCATAGCCTGAGGGCTCCGGATCCGGAGGAAGCCCGGCTAGCTTTAAACGAAGCTCTAACGCTTGATTTTGAGCATGCCGAAGTAGCTTATGCATTAAAATGTCTTTCCTGGTGGCAGGAAAGGCTTAAAAAGCTGCCTGATTTTAAGGATTCCTGTGACCGGGGAAGGTTTATTTTTTCCCATTGGAAGAGTTTTTACAGCTTTTTAGACCGGCTGGAAGAACCGGCACCTTTGGGAAGAAGCTTTTCCATACATGGAAAATTCGATAACTGCCTTTATGCGGTTAAACATTTTGTTTTTTCTTCTGCTTTGGAATGTTTTATTGGTATTTTGGGTGATGGAGAAAACCAATATGATCCGCAGCTTCTTCTTCTTGTAGGCCGCTGTTATAAGGGAATGGGGGATTACGAAGAAGCGCTGAATTATCTGGGACAAGCTGCCCGCTTTAAAAGGGAGGATGGCGAAACCCTGTCGGAATTGGCAGACGTTAATGCCCTGCTCGAAGAAACCAGGGCAGCCAAAGCCCTTTTTAGGGAAGCTTTTTTAATCGATCCCCAGGGGATTGAGCTTAGAAACATGGATTCGCAGCTTATTCTGGGGCTTGCGGGTCTGGTAGAGGAGGCAGGTTACAGCGGACAGGAATTGCTGGAGTGGATACCCATTTATGGGGCTCTGTACGGGGTTTTTTCCGTAAAACGGGAATTAAAGCTGGCTGAATTAGGCAAACTAAAACAGTCAATATTTACCCTGGAAAATGAGGTTAGAACCAGTCCGTCCAAAGGAGAAAACGGCAGTTTAGGAGATGGCAGGGGGTTTACAATACCCCGGCTTATTAACCGTTATTTATGGCTTATTGATCACTATGAGCATGTAAAAGCGGATCCGGCGCTGATAGAAGAAACCATGTTAAAGATTAAAATTGCCGATCCGGCGGTGTACGAAAGGTACAGGAATTAATGGAACCGGAAGTATCCAGGAATTATTATTGAGGAGATGTTCATGTCAGAAATGGCAGAAACCAAAGCGGTTCTTTCACCGCTATTAAAAAGTGTCCAGGAAATGCTTAACGAAGAAAAGTGGACCAGGGCAACTTTAAGCAACTATTCAACCAGCCAATTTAAAGAACTGGATATTCTTTTAAAAGATGCCAGAGAAGGTAAAGTGTATGATGAGTTAAAAAAACTCTGCGATGAACACCTTATGCATACCAAAAACAGCATTATTGCATTATACCTTTCGGGGATGATAGCCCTGTCCCGTCAGCTTATCGACGATGCGGTTCTGGTAAATCTAATAACAATCTTTGTAGATAACCATAAATGGGGCATAGTCCGCTATCTTTGTGATGGAATACTGGAACACGGCGAGTCAAAATTTGCCCTGCGTACTTTAGCCGAATGCTGCAAAAACGAGAATGAAGAAGAGCCGATTATAGGAATTTGGGAACGGCTTATCAAAGTAGATTATGAAGAAGCGGACATTGCCAAAGCTTTGGCGGAACACTATGAAAAAGCCAGTGATGTAGAGGCAGCAGTGGATTATTATAAAAAAGCCCTGCACCGCTATATCAGCAAGGGACTTTTTACCAATATTCGGGAGATTTGGATAAAATTAATCGAGTACTGTCCAGGAGATATAGATTTTTTCCTTCATGTAGAAAAACGAATATCCAAGAATATTAGCCAGGACAAGGCAGTATTGCTTTTGGAAGATGTATTTGCTTCCAGTAAAAAGCGGGGGGAAATCGATATTGCGATTAGCATACTAAAGCTTATTTTACAGTACGATGAACGGGATTCCATTGCCCGGCGGGAAATAAGCGAATGTTATAAAATTAAGTATAAAGATCACAGCCAACTGGAAGAATGTATACGCATTTCCAACCTGACGCAAAACTGGCGTAATGTAAGGGAAGCTATTACGGACTTTGAAAAACACATTGCTTTTGACAAGGGAAACTATGTGTTTCACAGAACCTGGGGAGTTGGGCGTATTTCTGCTATGCAGGGAGACGAGATAGTTATAGACTTTGCCAAAAAGCGGGCACATTCCATGTCGCTTAAAATGGCTGTTGATGCACTCTCTACCCTTTCCAAAAACCATATCTGGGTCTTAAAAGCAACACAGAAGAAGGAAAAACTCCATGATCGCGTTAAAACAGATCATGCCTGGGCTTTGCGGACTGTGATAAAGAGCTTTGGCAATTCCTGCGATTTAAAGCGGATAAAAGCCGAATTTGTACCTTCTGTACTGTCTGCCGGAGAATGGACATCCTGGAGCAATAAGGCGCGGGAAATCCTTAAAACCGATCCGGGCTTTGGAGTTAGTCAGAATAATGTCGATATCTTTACCATTAGGGACAGGCCTATCAGCATAGAAGAAAAACTCTACCATGAGTTCAAGGCAGAAAAGAATTTCTTTAACCGTATTAATACCATTAAAAGCCTTGAGGCTCAGAAAGAAGCGGAACTGGATTCGGAATTCTTTAACGAAATGTTCAATTATTTTACCGCATATCTGCGTTCTTCAAGCCAGGTAAACGAACAGGTTGTTGCCTCCTACCTTTTAATAAAGGAAATGGCAGGCCGTCATCCTCATTTAGGCCAAAATCTTACAGTAAGCTTTGAAGAAATATTCGGTAATATAACAGATGTTCCTTCATTGTTTCTTAACCTCAAAGATACACGGCTTAAGGAAGATTTTCTGCTTCAAATAAGGCAGTATAATGCAGACTGGCCGGATATCTATATACGGCTCTTTCCTTATGCCCTTTTGCCTTCCATTATCACCAGCCTGGAAAAGGAAGGATACGAAGATAAAATTTCGGCAATGGTCCGAAGCTGCTTCGAAAATTACCGTGATAACCGGGAGGCTGTAGTTTGGTTTATCAAAAACGAGAAAAACCTAAAATGTTATTCAAATGCCGGTGTAGGTGAGGAAAAAAAGATAATTACCCTTATTTATATATTAAATATCAGCTTTCGGGATATTGATAACCAGCGTGATACAACAGAAAACCGGAAGATTAATAAACAGGTTCACAGCCTTCTTTTTAAAGAAGGGCTTTTGCATGGATTTATTGACACAGCAGATACTGACACCATGGTTAGGATTTATAACCTTATTGAGGATGTAAAAGGTCTGGATCCGGCAGATAAGCTGAAAATTCGGGGCATTATTCAGGCGCGGAATCCCGATCTTAGGCTTGCCGGAGATACAGAGAAAAAAGCTTCCCGGGGACTCATGGTTACCGCTTCCAAATACGAAGAAAAGCAAAAACAGCTTACCCATATTATGGATGTGGAAGTTCCGGCTAATTCCAAGGAAATAGCATATGCCCTTTCCCTTGGCGACTTAAGAGAAAATGCCGAATATAAAGCAGCCAAGGAACGGCAGGAAATTCTTAATACAACAGTAGCTAAACTTAAAGAAGAAATCGAACGGGCTTTATTATTTGACCCCAATACGGTTAATACCGAAAAAGTCTCTTTTGGAACTAAAGTAGCTCTGGTTAATAACAATACCGGAGAGGAGATGGAATATACCATTTTGGGCCCCTGGGAATCCGACCCGGAAAATCATATTATTTCCTATCTTTCTCCCTTCGGCAGTACTATACTTAATAAAAAGGCAGGTGAATCGTTTACATCCTCCTTTGATAAAACCAGAGATGCAGAAACCATTAGTTATACCATTAAGGCAATAAGCAGGGTTTCCTTATAGTTGGAGGTATTATTCGTATGAATGCAAAAAAAGTTTTTTATCTGATGTTTGTATCAATTGTCTTTCCGCTTTATGCCCAGCAGGCAAAAGATGTGGTGCTTGTGGTAGATACCTATGCAGGCATGTTTAATTATTACGAAGAAGTGGGCAACTATCTTTCCGGACAGTTTTTTGCAGAAAGGATCCGTACCGGAGACACTCTGCATATCATTTCGTTCGGCACAAGACCCAGGCTGGAAATTGTCCGCCGGGTTTTAGGGCAGGGGGATATTGAAACAGCCAGCGCCAGGATATGGCTTTTATATCCGCTTTCGCCTGCATCCGATCCTGCTGCAGCTCTAAATTATGCGGAAAACTATCTTCGTACCATAACGGGAGACAGGCCTAAAGAAGTCTTTATTGTTTCCAGTAATGACTTAAGTTCTCTGGTCGATGCAGCGGCTGCCCGTATGCCGCCCAATACCCAAATTACCTTTATCCGTGCAGGAAGCCGTATGGGCACTGGTCTGGCTGCCGCTCCTGGAACTCCGGGAGCAGCTAGTATACCGTCCAGCGGAGCTGTACCTGGTACAGCTCCAAGTTCCTCCGTCGTTTCTTCTGTTTCACCCGCCGCTGCTGTTATTCCCCCTATTTCTCAGATTAATGGGGTTTCTCCCCAACCTGTTGCAGATCCGGGCAGTATTGCCCCGGGCAGTATTTCCGGTGATCAAGTAAGCGCTGCTTCCGATCCTGACACCAGTATACAGCCGGCTGCGGTTTCTCCTCCCATAGCAAATAATCAGTCCGATCCAGGTGCCAGAGAAACAGTTCCTGTTACAGGCACTGCTGGAACTGCTGCATCGTTCAATGGTTTAATGTCCAGCAGCTTCTTTCTGCCTCTGTTAATTGGCGGAGCTGTACTTCTTTTATTACTGATCCTTTTTATTATTTTTAGAATGAGGAATCTTCATTCATCTCCAAGTAAGGCAATGGCCGGGATGCAGTCTAATGACGATACAGCGGCAAAAAATGCAGCGCTTCTTAACAGTTATGCTTCTCAGCGGAGCCAGGAAGTTCTTAAGGCTTCTCCGAAGTATGCCCGCTTCGACAACGATGCAGACCAATCCCTTTCCAAGCCGCCCATTGTAAACATGTTTGTAGAACAGCAAAAAACTGCCATTGGCAAGCGTAATGTCCATGCCCTTAAACAGGGAGGTACCTATTCTGTAGGTGGCGGCAATTCGGACTTTCTTATTTTCCTAGTCCCTTTTCCTCCCAGAATAGGGCAGCTTCATTTTGACGGAAAACACTGTACCTTTAGGCCCCTGCGGCCCGAATTTTTTCCGGATATTGGATCTAATCAGGTTCCCGAATGTATTGGAAAGACCATACGAATTCTTTCCAAAAAAAGATATGAGGTTTTCTTTCGATTTGAACGATACGAGGATCCTCTTGTTCTGTTGAATCAGCTCTTGCATTCAATTAAGGTGCCCGAACCGCCTGGATCGACAAGCATTAGGAATAGTTTCCGTTAGACAGACTCTAATCTTCCAAAGCGGCCTTAATTCTGGCACAGGCATCATCGAGCTGCTCGTACGAGATTATTATGGGGGGGGCAAATCTAATGGTATGTTCATGAGTTTCTTTTGCCAGCACTCCATTTTTTATAAGCCTTGCCGTATATGGAGCAGCGTTGCAGTTAAACTCTACACCAATTAAAAGCCCCCTGCCTCTTATATCAATGATTTTTTTATTTTTGATCTCGTTAAGCTTGGTCCTAAAGTATTGGCCTTTTTCCCTGGCCATTTTTGGATAATCGTCTCTTACCAGGATTTCCAGTGCTTTTATGGATACAGCACAGGCAAGGGGATTTCCGCCGAATGTAGAACCATGAGACCCCGGAGTAAATACTTCCATAATATCCTTATTGGCTACAACAGCCGACATGGGCATAATGCCGCCTCCAAGGGCTTTGCCAAAAAGGTAGATATCGGGGATCATTTCTTCATATTGGCAGGCAAACATGGTGCCGGTTCGTGCAAAACCGGTTTGTATTTCGTCTGCAAGAAAAAGGACATTTTTACTTTTACAAAGTTCATACGCTTTTTTCATAAATCCCGGCGGAGGAACTAAAACACCCGCTTCTCCCTGAATGGGTTCGATTAAAAACCCAACAGTGTTTTCGTTAATTGCCGCTTCAAGCTGCTGTAAATTGCCGTAATCAATTGTTTTAAATCCTGTCATAAAGGGGCCAAAGCCTTTTCTTGCAGAAGGGTCTGTACTCATGGAAATAATGGTAATTGTTCTTCCATGGAAGTTATTCCGGCAGACAATAATTTCCTGTTTTCCGTCTTCAACGCCTTTAACAAAGCTGCCCCATCTTCTTGCTGTTTTTAAGGCAGTCTCTACAGCTTCGGCTCCTGTATTCATTGGAAGGGCCATGTCTTTTCCTGCCAATGTGCACAACTTTTCCAAAAACTCACCCAGAAGCGCATTATGAAATGCCCGTGACGATAATGTTACATTATCAAGCTGGTCTTTTGCCGCCTTAATTATTTCCGGGTGCCTGTGTCCAAAATTAAGTGCAGAATAGGCGCTTAACATATCAAAAAATTTTTCGCCTTCCGGGTTTGTTACCATTACACCTTCGGCATATGCAAATACTACTTCTTTTGGTTTATAGTTATGTGCTCCGAATTGTTCTGTCTGTTCAATAATCTGCCTGGTTGATACCATTATTATCCCTCACTAGCTTCCATTGGAAGCGCTTCTATTGGAAGCCCCCATCGTTCCAGGAGGGCAATTGATTTTCGGGAAAGGCTGCTGTTTCTTGGTTCGACTAAATTGCGAATTTCGTCTTCCAAACTGCGGAAATTATTATTTAATGCCATGTCCAGTGCATAGGATTTTTCAATTACTCCGCCGCTTGCAAAAAAACGCCGTGACAATTCTTCCAGTCTTGGCGAAACTGCATTGCCAAGAACCCGTAAAAATCCGTTGTATAGGGCAGTCTGGTTTTTTGATCTGGCTTCGTCCAATTCCACAATTATTTCATTTACATAATCCGCAGCGCCATGTGTTAACAGCATTTCTGCTGCATTTATCCTGACGCGGTCGCTGTTTCTTCGTTCTGTAAAAAGTTCGTTCAGTATTGTCTCCGCTTCTCTTGTGCCGATAAGGCCAAGGGCTCTTACCGATTCATCCCGCACTGTGGGAACCTCATCGTTTTCGCAGCGAAAACGCAGAAAGGGAATAGCTGGAACTAGTTTTCTTTCTCCTGCAGCTTTGGCAGCAGCTATGCGGGTACGGTAATATGAATCACGAAAACCTTCGATAATGGCCGCATCGGCATTCTCTCCGCTAAAAGGGCCCAGGGCTCCGACGGCAGTAGATCGTACATTGGGATCCCTGGATGAAGCTGCATTAATAATGGCAGGGAGTCCTGCAGGATCGGCAATTTTTGCCAGGCCTTCCAAGGCAGACATTCGCAGGGGAACCCGTTCATCTTCGTTTTCTGCAATAGACACCAGGAAAGCAGTAGCTTCTCTTGATCTTGTATCTCCCAGGGCAGTAATAATAAGCCGGCTGTTATCTCCTTGAGGAAGCCTCGTGGTATAGTAATCTACCAGATATTCTGCTGTTTCTCCCGGATTGTTCTGTTCTGCTGCTTTTCCCAATGCCAGGATTGCAGATGCTAAAAAGCGGTTTTCCTCTCCGTCCATGATTTCTTTCATAACTTCAAGAATACCTCTTGCCCTGATATTTCCCAGATAGTTTATCGCAGCATTTACTGTTTCTCCGGCTTCATAGTCCCTGTCTTGTATTGCTCTAAGCGCTCGTTCTTCCAAACCGCTTAATTCCCTGTCGCTAAAAAAGCCAAATACTCCTGTAAGGATCGCCCTGTTTGTTGTTCTGTCTGCTACTGTCCGTAATTCCCTGTCCAAAGGAGTTTCGGTCATTAATTCTTCGCGGTTGGTGTTTTGTTCGGAACGCAGGGTTCTAATAAGATTGGCAATTTCCGTATCGGTTCCAAAACGTATAGTATTTAAGCGCTGTTCCTGCAGATCGCTGGAATTTGCCGGTGTCTGTCCTTCCGCCTTATACTGCGTAAAAAGTGTCAGAAAAAATACAAAACTACAAACAGTTAAAAATACTTGCTTATTCATGCCAAGTCTCCTCTGTTTTGGTATCGGCATAAAAATTTCTTTTTATAATCATTAAATCTATTTTCTCTTATTGCCGTCCTGGATTCAAGTACTAATTGATGCAGAAAAAACAGATTGTGATAACTTGCCAGGATTGAACATAATATCTCTTTTGTCTTAAAAAGATGCCTAAGGTAGGCAAGGCTGTAGGTTTTGCAGACTTTACAGGAGCATGATGGATCTATAGGGGTAAAATTACTGCTGTTTTCCGCTTTTTTAATTGAAAGTACACCATCATGGGTAAAAACATGACCATTTCGCCCAACTCTGGTTGGAAAAACACAGTCAAACATATCTATCCCTTCCTCAATAGCCCATAATATATATTCCGGAGTTCCTATACCCATTACATAGCGCGGTTTTTCCAGGGGTAAAAGACCGGAGCATATTTGAAGATATTCCCGGAATACTTCTGCCGGTTCTCCTACAGAAAGACCTCCTATTGCGATTCCCGGAGTATCATATTCCAGGGTTTTTTCTATACTTTCCTTTCGGAGTTCGGGGAAAAAATTACCCTGAATTATGGAGAAAAGGGAACCTCTATAGCCATGTATTGCTTCATTTTGCCAGGTGCCATAAGCACGTTCTAACCAGCTTATGGTAATATCCACAGCCGACTTCGCTTGTCTTTTTTCGGTTCCCCAGGGAGTGCAGACATCCAAAGCCATCTGAATATCACTGTCCAGAATAGTCTGAATACCTACTGCTTTTTCCGGCGTTAATAAATGACTTCCTCCGTCTATATGAGAACGGAATTTGACACCTTCTTCTGTTATTTTTCTAAACGGAGCAAGTGAAAAAACCTGGAAGCCTCCCGAATCTGTCAGGTAGTTTCCTTTCCATTTGGTAAAATTATGCAGACCTCCGGCTGCTTTAATAACTTCCGTTCCCGGCCTTAGGTATAGATGGTAGGTATTTGCCAGGATGATCGAAAAACCTATTTCTTCCAGGTCTTCATTCGTTAATGCTTTTACTGTCCCATTGGTTCCCACCGGCATAAATACCGGAGTTTCTGTCCGGCCATGATGTAATGTAAGAACACCTGTCCTTGCCCTGGTATCTTGGTCGGTATGAGTAATGGAAAATATTTTCATGTTTTGGATCTCTTAAGCATAATAATACCGGCAGCAGTACAGACTAAAACCGGTGTCCAGGCGCCCCAAAAAGGAGTTATAATGCCCGACTGGGCGCTCATAACAGTAAGCATTCGTATTACATAGAATATTACAGCAGTTCCAAGGCTTGCAAGGAGGCTTAACAAAAGAATGTTCTTTTTAAATCTTCCGGATACAGCAAGTGAAATGACTATTACAATAAAGGAAACAGCAGGAAAAGAAAAACGCTGATATAAATCGGTTATTGCAGATGCGGTTGGGAGTCCTGCCCTGTTTAGGTCTCTAATGAGCAGGCGTAAATCCCGGATTTTTAAATCCTCAGGAGCAATGGAGCCTCTTCTAAATATTTCAGGTTCTTCCCGGAATCTGTCCGTATTATAAACTGTAACAGGACGTAAAAATCCATTATCCCATGCATAGGAGATTGGTTCGGAAAATGACCAGGCATTTCCATTCCATTGTGCCATAGGAGCATGAAAAATTGCATGCAGCCGGTGTTCTTCCAGTTCGATAATTGTGATGCCGTAAAGGGACATAGTCTCAATTTCATAATAATCTACAGAATAGATAAGACGTCCCCCTTCGCTTTTTATTACAATGCTTGATAAGTTAAATGCAGCGGTTCCCAACACTTCCCTGTTTAAACGGTTTTTTTCCCTTAATGTGGGAATAACGGCATGATCCTCAAAAATAAATGCAAAAATGGCTGCGGTAATTCCCAGTACGATCAATGACAGTGAAAAACGCCAAAAAGGTATTCCTGATCCAATGACCGTTGTTAGTTCGTTTTTTGTTCCTAAATCGCCCAGAGTAAAAGCAGTAGCAAACAAGAGGGAAACCGGCAGGGCATAACTTAGGCTTTTTGGAATATAATATAACGATATATTCAGAATAACAGAGAGGTCAGCATCGTTACTCATATATCTTGTTAGATAAAAAAAGAGATCGATTAATATAACAAGCATGGTAAAGAGGGCAAGAGCAGCCAGGAAGATTGGAAAGAACTGCCTCAAAAGATAGCTGTCCAGAGTTCTTGGTGTAATCATCGCCTTAGATACCTATACGCCAGTACAATAAAACCTGCTGTTATTGCCAGGGCATTGGGAAACCACATTGCCCAAAATGGGGAATAATCCAGCCTTGTTCCCAGCTCTTGTCCAATAAGAAGCAGACCCCAATAAAGGGCAGAAATACATATTCCAATTATAAATCCAACAGTTTGACCTCCCTTGTTGGCCATTAAGCCTATAGAGACTGCAACAAGTACAAAAGAAAGAGCGCCGAACGGAATGGAGAATTTTTTATAATATTCAAGCCGGTATATGGAAAGGCTTCTGTCGTTAATTAATTCCCGGATTGCAAACATATTATGCTCCCAGCCGGAAACAAATATATTACTACTGGCTCTATCTCCTTCCCTAAGAGCTGTTTCCAGGTTAAATGCGTTTCTGCCGGCTGCCAGATATTCAAGTTCCATAGTATCTGCCAAAGCAGTTTCTTTATTAATAATTTCCTGCCGTAGATCATATGAGCTCATTTCTCTTGGGCCTACCGAAGTCAGCGCTTCGGCTATATCTTCTTCGGAAATAAGATAACGCAGCGTTTGTGCAGATGCATAGTCATAATTTGTCCTAAGGTTTTCCCGCCTTGACTGCACAAAGGCATCGCTTAACTTAATGCTGATAGTTCCTTCTCCCAGATCTTCCAGCTCTGCCATCTCTGCAATGATTGTTCTTCGCTCGCCGGAAACGGTTCTGTCCAGAATTAAAATATCCCGTATGGTATTATCAGATACCGGTCCGGTAATAATCACAGTATCCCTAAAACGCTTTATTGAATTGGATTCTATTTCCAGGGCGGGAGCAGAAAAAAGAATACGCCGGTACAGTCTTATAAATTGCGCTGTTCCTGCAGGAAGCAGTATATCATTTGCAAAAAAAGAAAACAGCGAAATTATCAGGCCTACTGCAAGAGCAGGAATAAAAATTGATAAACGTGAAAGACCGGAGGATAAAATAACAAGTATTTCATTATCCGATGTAAAACGTCCTATGGTTATTAAAGTTCCGGTAAGGCAGGCAAATGGAGAAGCCATGGCAATAATCGAAGGCATGGAATAAATAAGAAGTAAAACCACCTGGTAAAATGGAACACGTTTTGATAAAATTTGCCCTGCCATTAAAAGAATTTGGTTAATAAAAAAAATAAAAAAGAAAAAGAGAAAACATACAATAAAGGCCAGGAGGAGTTCCCTAATTAAATAAAAAATAATGGTCGGCGTAAAAATCGGCTTGTTCATTTTATCCTGCCATTTATCCTGTCAAGCCGGTGGAACCAAAGCCGCCTTTGCCCCTGTCTGTAGTTCCCGGCATGTTTATTTCTTCCAGGATCACCTGGGGTGCCGGAGAAAAAATAAGCTGGGCTATTCTGTCGCCGTTGTGTACTGTATACGCTTCTTTTCCCAAATTTATCAGCAGTACTTCCAGTTCGCCGCGGTAGTCGCTGTCTATGGTTCCCGGAGCATTAAGGATTGTTATACCGTGGTTTAGGGCAAGACCGGAACGGGGCCGCAACTGCGCTTCCCAGCCGGGAGGGATTTCCAGTACAAGCCCTGTAGGGATTTTTTTTCGCTCTCCTGCCTGAATAATATAATCTTTTCGAATACAGGCTTTTACATCCGCACCTGCGGCTCCGCTTGTTACATAATGGGGAAGGGTGGATCCTTTGTCCTTACGGTATACCCGTACGCAGGGTGCATTGCCGGGCATATCTGTATCCTTTTTAAAAACGGCGGCGATTTCCCCGTCCGGAGGAGTCATTTTCCCGTTTGCGTCCTTCCCCCCGGCGGTTTTCATCCCCCTCGCTGCTGCCGGCAGGATCTATGGCATCAATATAGGATAGATTCAGCCGTCCCATTTTATCGATTTCTACAAGTTTAACAGGAATTTCCTGTCCCTCAGAAAGGACATCACTTACCTGATTTATACGCTGACGGGAAAGTTTTGATATATGTACCAAACCTTCCTTGCCCGGCAGTATCTCTACAAAAGCGCCGAATTCCATAATCCGCTTGACTGTTCCGTTATACACCCGTCCTGTTTCCGGATCGGAGACTATACCAAGTACTGCGGCTTTGGCATCTTCTGCAGATGCGGTATTTTTTCCGTAAATGGTAACAGTCCCGTCGTTTTCTGTATTAATAGTTACGCTGTACTGTTCACTAAGGGCTTTTACATTCTTGCCTCCAGGGCCTATCAGCGCGCCTATCTTGTCTACTTCAATCTTCATGGTAACTATCTTTGGAGCATATTCGCTGATACTTTGTGAAGGTTTAGAGATAGTCTGATTCATGATGGAAAGGATATGGAGTCTGCCCCGTTTTGCCTGCTCCAGGGCTTTTGCCATTATTTCTGCACTTACTCCGGAAATTTTTATATCCATTTGAAAACCGGTAATTCCGTCTTCAGTCCCGGCAACCTTAAAGTCCATGTCTCCCAGATGATCTTCGTCTCCCAGAATATCAGACAATACTGCATAACGGTTTCCGTCTGTAATAAGCCCCATGGCAATTCCTGCTACCGGCTTTTTCATGGGAACACCGGCATGAAGCATGGACAGGGTTCCTCCGCAGACCGAAGCCATTGAAGAAGAACCGTTGGATTCCAGAGTCTCTGAAACAACACGAATGGTATAGGGAAATTGATCCTTGGAGGGAACCATTGCTTCCAGTGAACGGCGGGCCAGGTTTCCATGACCTATTTCCCTGCGTCCGGTGCCAAGGCGGCCTATTTCTCCCACCGAGTATGGAGGGAAATTATAGTGAAGGATAAAATTTTCCCGTTTGTCTCCTTCAATATCATCAAAGACCTGTTCGTCAAATACCGTCCCCAAAGTTGTCACTACCAAAGCCTGGGTTTCTCCGCGGGTAAAGAGGGCAGAACCATGGGTTCGTTTTAATAGTCCTATTTCACAGTTAATGGGCCTGATATCTTCTGTTCCCCTGCCGTCTACACGCTTCCCATTATCCAGAATGGATGATCTAAGTATCTTATACTGCATATCTTCGAAAAATGCATCAAAAAGTTTTTTTTGCTGTTCATCTTCAAACTGGGCTGCATATGTTTCTGCCAATTCGGCTTTTATGGCCCTAATTGCATTATGCCTGTCAGCCTTGCCAGGTTCAAAACAGGCTTTTTCCAGCCTGGGATATGCAACACTGTGTATTTCTTCTGCATTTTTTAGAATATGGAGATTGGGCTGCAAGGGAAGTTTTTCCTTGCCCGCCAGTCCCCGTAGTTTTTCCTGGAGTTCACACAGTTCGATTATAACCTTATGGGCCTTTTCCAAAGCAGTTACCATTAGTTCTTCACCTACTTCATTGGCACCGCCTTCTACCATAGTGATCCCGTCTTTGGTTCCTGCAACAACAATTTCCATCCTGGATTGTTTTATTTCATCAAAGCTGGGATTAATTAACAGATCATCGCCTATGGCACAGATCCGTACTCCGGCTATGGGGCCGCCGAAAGGGATATCGGAAATATGAACTGCTGCAGAGGATGCAACAATTGCCAGAATATCCGTTGGATTTACCTGATCCGCCGAAATGGTAGTAGGTACAATCTGGATTTCCCTGCCAAAATTCTTGTCAAACAGGGGACGCATGGGCCGGTCAATAAGCCTGGAAACAAGGATTTCCTTATCCTTGGGCCGGCTTTCCCGTTTAATAAATCCGCCTGGGATTTTTCCCGCAGCATAGTACTTTTCATTATATTCAACTGTCATGGGAACATAATCCATGCCTTCTACCGCATCAATGGAAGCACAGACTGTTGCAAGGACTGCAGACCCTTCATATTGAGCAAAAACAGAGCCGTTTGCCTGTTTTGCTATCCTGCCGGTTTCCAGGATTAATTCTTTTCCGGCTATTGTGTGAGTAATTGTCTGCATCATTTACGCAGGCCTAGTTCTTTAATTAAGCTCCGGTACTTTTCCAGATCTGTCCGCTGTAGATATTTTAATAGACGGCGGCGTTTACCTACCAGAATTATAAGTCCGCGCTGGCTGGACTTATCCTTTTTAAACTGCTTGCAGTGTTCTGTTAACTGGCTAATTCGTTTGGTTAACAGGGCGATTTGTACTTCCGAAGCGCCGGTATCTTTTTCGTTTTTACCGAATTTTGCAATAGTGGAAGTTACATCTTCTTTGGTTAAAGCCATATAGTATTACACTCCTTAGATACAATAAAAATGGGTTTATTATATGGGCCGCCCCAAAAGCAGGGCTGCTTCATCCATATTACCCAATGTTAGGGCTTTGCGAATTCTGCTGGAGCTGACCGGCAGGCCGCCTTCCATTACCGGATCAACAATTTCTGTTGTAATCCCCAGGTTTTCTGCCGTTGTTTTAAATGTTTCGGCATTCGTATCCCGGCGGTATCCGCAGAAAAAATTAGTCCCTAGCACAATATAGGCCGGAGAAAGATACCGGCTTACCATTTCTATAAAAGCCCTTCCGTTTATTTTACAGAAATGCTCCGAAAAGTCAATGATCACACAAAGCTCTATTCCAAAATCGGCCAGAAGGGCCATTTTTTCCTCAAATGTAATGATACCGGAGTGTTTTTTTGGGTTATTTTGGAAACATACTATGGTAGGAAACAGTTCGGGCGCTTGTTTAGTGATCTTTTCTATAAGAAAGCGATGTCCCCGGTGAAGACCATCGAAGACACCTATACTTAAGGCAGTTTTTTTTCCTTTTGTAATATCTTTTGAGGAAAGCTCGTCCCAATTAATCTGCAGCATGTACATAACCATAGGTCCAGGACTCTTTTTTTTGTTCGATTAGGGCCGCAAATGAATTAGGGCCAAAAAGGGCAAGGGTCCTGTGTTTATCATATTGTATAGTATTATCTGGAAAAATTGTCTTAAATAAAAGCTTTAGGTCTTTGCCATGGGATACAGCTTTTGCGCTTATTTCATCTATAAAAATACTGGGAATTTCCAATTGGGCAAAGAGTTCGGGGCTTAGAGTCTGCATTGCTGTTCGGATTGTTTCTTCGATATAAGGACTACCAGGAGAAATGGCCTTATCCAGTGTAAATTTTCCTACTCTTGTTCGCTGTAAATAGCTAAGATGGGAACGGGAGCCCAGACTTAACGCAAGGTCTCTGGCAAGAGAACGGATATAGGTTCCGCTGGAACAATGAATTTCCAGTTCGGCATGGGGCGGGTCCCAGGAACAAAGATTAAGGGAATAAACCGTAACAGGCCGTTTTTTCATTTCCAGTTCAATTCCAGCCCTTGCCAGTTCATGAGCCCGCCTGCCGTTAATATGAATTGCCGAATAAGATGGCGGGGCCTGCAGTATTGTACCGGTAAAGGCTGGAAGGGCAGTTTCAATATCTTTCTTTTGTGGAACAGGGGCGCTGTTTATTACCTTTCCCAGGGGATCTAGGGTATCGGTTTCTGTGCCAAAACAAATCAATGCACGGTACTGTTTATCAAGGCCGGTAAACCAGGAAGATAATTTAACCGCCCTGCCGCATAATATTATAAGAAGTCCCTGGGCAAATGAATCCAAAGTTCCCGTATGACAAACCTTTCCTGTACCCAGAGCTTTTTTTACCGGATCTAAACTTTTAAAGGAACTAATTCCCGGGCTTTTATTTAGTAAAAGAACCCCCAGCATTATTCATCCAAACCCAGGTCTTCATCATCGCTGGCTGTAGGTACTTCTGCAGCAGCTTTGACAGTTTTTTCTTTTTTTTGTCTGGGTTTAATGGAAAAACCGGAGGAGGGCCGATGCAGACGGGCAACATAAGTCACCAGGGAAGTATATAAAACAAGAACTACTGTTACGGCAATAACCTGCCAGGAAGTAATTACCCGGATTAAAAAGCTTATCATTTCTCCTGCACTCATACTATTTATTATCGGTTTTACCTAATTCTTGTATAAATAGGTCAAAATCCCGTATAAGCATGGAGGGTTTTTTCCCTTTACAGGCCGAGTCGTTTTCCCGCAAACGGAGGGAACGGCGGTCTCCGGCAAAAAGGGCTGTTATAAATCCTGCAGCAGCGGCTGGTATAATATCATTTCGCATATCGTTTCCTATATAAAGGGTTTCTTCCGGTTTTATGTTCTGAAGCTCAAGAAGTTTTTGTGCTTTTATAAAAAGCCTTGCAGAAGGCTTGGCTTCTTTTTCTTCAAAAGAATAAATGCATAAGCAGGGATCAAAACCCAATTCCTCCGGGCTTTTTTTGAAAAAGGCATTAAACAATAAAGGAGTAAAAAACTGGGCATTGGAGATAATTCCCAGCTTTCTGCCGCTTGTTACAAGAGATCGAAGAAGAGATTCTGCATGGGGCATGGGATACACCGGATTTACTGCCAATTCATAATGCACGGCTAATTCATATTCCATGTTTTTTTGAGGTATATTCCAGGCATCCGGAATTTTACCTGTATAATGTGCCCATATTTCCTCTACTCTTACTTCCGGCCAGTCTATGCCTAAATCCCGGGACTTTTTATGCCGGGATTGTACTTCCTGCCGGAAATATGCTTCCATTTCTTCGATATGGCTGGATGTGGTGGCTGCTGCCGGAGCCAATGGATGATCTGGATCCGCTGCAATTTCTCCGGCACCAGAAACAAAGAGGGTTCCGTAAATATCAAACAACACAGCACGTATTCGATCAAGAAGCGCTGTCCCTTTTTTGGGAACAAACCTTTCCCATTCCTCGCTTAATTCCGGCGGCAGCGGCATAAGAGGCTGCATTGAAACGTCCTGTATCAACCGTACATAACGGGATAGTTCTGTTTTATTCATATGTGTAACCCGGCGGCAGGTTCCGAGGGGCTAATACCGGATAAATAGAGCCGGGCAGGATCTATATACAATTCCAAAAGTTTGGAACGGGAAATACTCTGAGTTACCGGGGAAAGTGTTTTTTTATAAGCATTATAGATTGTACCAAGTATATTTTCCCTGGAATAAGCAGAGAGTACTGCTTTGCGGTTAAACTCTATTTTAGCCGGATCTATATATAAGCAGGGCAGGGTTTCCAGGAAGGGATTATACATTTTGATTTTTTCCCGGACTTCTTTTTCTTTTAAAGCCAGACGAATTATATTTTCCTGTAATTCTTCGTCCATGATCCCAAAATCCAAAAAATCCCAATTTAATATTATATGCAGTTTTGACAGTATTTCTGAAGGTAAGGGAAGACCAAAGGCAGCATACACACGGCTTAATGCTTCTATAGTCTTTTTTTTCAGCTTGTTTGCGTCGGTAAATTCTGCAGGGATAATAAGCGTTGGATATAATGTATCCATATTTATACCGGCTTTTTCGAAATCTTTACATACATAGTCTATACGGCGGCCTGTTACAGGGATTCCGGCAGTCCAGGGTTCAAGAAAGGAAAACCCAAAACCTTCTTTTACTGAAGTAGTTATAACTGCTTTTGCACTTCCCATTACATCGGGAAAGGAAGATTTAAGTCCTACTTCAAACTCTGCAGGGAGCTGTAATTCTGCTGCTATTTCTTTCCAGCGTTTATAAATGGGCAGATCCTGATCGGTAGTAGGAGGCTGTGTAATTGCAATGCTGGTACAGCTATGCTGGACAGTACAGCTATGCTGGACGGTACAGCTATGCTGGACGGTCCTGTTTGCAGTTACTTTTTCCGCAGAAGAAAGAAAAACCGAAAGAAACAATGCCTCTCCGATATTTTTTCGCCTTATCCCCCGCACCGGATACAAATACCGGGTTTTGGCAAGATCCGGAGTAATAGTGATTTTTCGTACTTCATTGGGAAGCAGATGGAGCCCTTCCGGTTTTAGACCGGCTTTAAGAAGAAAATCATAATCCCGGCTGTTAATTACCCCATAATGACAATTTTCCGGATATTCTTCGCCTATATAGACATCCGGCCTAAAGTCTTCGGCAAGGTCGTGGTTTTGCAATAAGATCGGTATATCTTTTGATAGAATTTTTAATGCTCCAATTAACAAACTGTTTTTTCGAATTAATGGATTATGAACATGAACAAGATCGGCTCCGCCGGGCCACAGTGAGCGGATTGCATCCTTTATGGAAACGGCAAGATTTTCCACCGTTTCCGCCGGGCGGAAACGATCATAGTGCAGACCGGGTATTATTGTCATGGAAATTCCAGTCCAGTCGTCCGGGCGGGGCGGTATTTCTCCGCATAGGACAAGCAATTCTTCTCCGGCTTCCTTTAAAGCAGCAGCCTGTTGAAGCAATACCTGAGAAACTCCTCCGGGGCGAAGGTGGTAATGAACCAAAACTATTTTCACACTTATGTTATACCATGGAGAACACTTTCTGATAAAGACTATTTCTGATATACTACCAAATATTGTCTCTGATCCGGTATCTGATCTAATATATGAGCGGGAGGAACGATTCTTTGATTGAAATCGATAAACTGTATGTTAGTGTGCTTAAACAGGTAGCCAATCTTATAGAGAAGCAATTCGGCTCCAATTGCGAGGTGGTTTTGCACGATTTGTCCCGCCCATACGACAGTACTATAATCGATATACGCAATGGACACATTACCGGCCGTAAAGTTGGTGACTGCGGAAGCAATTTGGGTTTGGAAGTCATACGCGGCACAGTCAAAGACGGGGACAGGTTCAACTATTTTACCACCAGGGATGAAAAAACCCTTAGGTCTTCCTCCATATATTTAAAAGACGAGGAAGATAATGTCCGTTATGCTCTTTGCGTGAATGTAGATATCACCGAAAGTATCAAATTTGAAAACTATCTGCATAACCAGAACCGCTATTATCTTGCCGATCTTGAAAATGGCGACAGAGAACTTGAAAATGGCGACAGGGAAAGAGAAGAGTTCTTTGTAAACAATGTACATGATTTAATAGAGAATATTCTGGAGAGCGGTATTAATTATATTGGAAAACCGCCGGAAGAAATGAATAAAGAGGAAAAAACGCGCTTAATTGAGTATCTTGATAAAAAAGGAGTATTTTTAATTACCAAATCCGGAGAAAGGATAAGCGAAGCGCTGGGCATTACCAGATATGCTTTCTATAATTTGCTGGATACTGTGCGTAACGGCAAGAATATCACTGTATCGGAGACAGAAGAACACAGCGCCTGATTTTTTCTATAAAAATCAAACAAATATTCTGAAAGGCCATGATAGGAATACCATGGTTTTATAGGTAAAAACGATTAAAATAGCCTATTTTATGCATAAAAAATGCAAATAACTCTTTACATCAGAATATTTTTCTGATATAGTCTTGCTTTAAGGAGTATAATAATGCCCCAGTCATTTATCGAGGTTTATAATCCGGGTACCGGTGCGCTTGTCGGAAAGGTGCCGGAGGCAAGCGTTGCTGATGCAGCAACTGTTGTGGCTCAAGGTTTATTAGGCCAGGCGGCTATGTCGGCCACTCCGGCCCACCGCCGTCAAGCCATGTTATTAAAGCTGGCCGGCTTAATTGAGCGTGATGCCGAGGATCTGGCCCAGCTCGATGCTGCAGAAAACGGCAAACCCATCCAGCAGACCCGCGGCGAAGTGGAAGCTACCATACGCATTATTAGGGGTTATGCAGGCGAGGCTACCCGCATTCTTGGCCGCCACTTCCCCATGGATGCCGTTCCGGGACTGGAAAAAAATTTTGCCGTTACGATCCGGGAACCGCTTGGTTTGGTTGCCGCCTTTATTCCTTTTAACTATCCGGTTGAATTATATTCACATAAAGCTGCTGCAGCATTTGCCGCCGGTAATGCGGTAATCACCAAGCCGCCCACCCGCTGCCCGCTTACCCTGTTCCGAATTCATGAATATTATGCCGAAGCGGGTTTTCCCAAGTTTGCTCACCAGGTATTAGTTGGCAACAGGAATGTTGTTAGAGCACTGGCTGAACACCCCGATATCGCCGCATTAACCTTGACCGGCGGGACTGAAGCCGGACGCAGTGTTGCCGAGCTGGGAGCGCGCCGTTTTGCCAAGGTTTTTCTGGAACTCGGCGGGAATGACCCGCTTATTGTCCTGGACGATGCAGACCTCGATAAGGCGGTCGATGCAATCGTATACGGACGGCTTGCACGCGGCAATGGTCAGATATGCTGTGCTGTTAAACGGGTCTACGCTACAGCAGGAATATATGACAAGTTAGCGCAGGCTTTGGTTACAAAGACAGCTAAGTTGGTCGTTGGAGATCAACTTGACGAAGCTACCGATGTTGGACCTCTTATCGGTGAAGCTGACGCGGTTAAGGTCGAAGAAGAAATTGCCAAACTGGTGGAAGAAGGCGCCAAACTAATGATAGGCGGTAAACGTCAGGGTACTTTTATAACTCCTGCGGTTCTGGTTGATGTACCGGCAAGTTCACCGACTATGGCAGAAGAGATTTTCGGCCCCGTCGCGCCTTTGGTTAAGGTGGAAAACCTGGAACAGGCTATAGACTTGGCCAATGACTCACCCTATGGCCTGCAGGCTGCGATCTTTACTCAAAATATCAATTATGCTCTTAAGGCTGCTACCCGTATTAATGCCGGTTCTGTCATGATTAACGGAACCACGGCCCTGCGTGCAGAAAACCTGCCCTTTGGAGGCTGTAATATGACCGGAGGTTACCGCGAAGGCTTACATGATACAGTTCTGGATTTCACCAAGCAGAAAACAATTGTAGCAATTGGAGCTCTCGGATGACGTTAACACTGCGTGAAGTGCGTAAATCGTATGGAAACGCAGAGGTTTTACACAGCGTCAGCCTTGAGGCTGGGTTTAGCCAGGTTGTGGCGATTGTTGGAGCAAACGGCGCCGGCAAATCTACCTTAATCAAAATCCTCGCAGGTGCAGTTCCCAGGGACTCAGGCAAGTTGGAACTGGATGGCCGGCCGCTAGTCTTAAAAGAGCCGCGTGATGCCATTCGGCAGGGAATATGCACAGTCTACCAGGAGTTGTCTTTGGTACCGGAGTTGTCGGTTGCAGAGAACCTCCTCATGGGAGTACTGCCCAGGCGCCGTGGTTTAATTGATTGGGGCATAGCCCGTGAACGCGCCAGGGAAATTCTTATATCAATTGGCTTCGATGCCATTGACCCGGCAGCAAAAATCCGTGATTTGACTATTGCCAAGCAGCAGATGGTCGAGATAGCAAAAGCTCTGGTTTCCAAACCAAGGATACTGGTACTCGATGAGCCCTCTGCGGTATTGTCTGGCTCTGACCTGGATTCCCTGTATGCTCTGGTTGCTCAATTGCGCAATGAGGGAACCCTTGTTTTATATATTTCGCATAGGCTTCAGGAAGTTCTTAATCTGGCTGACCGGATTGTCGTTATGAAGGACGGTCACTTTGTTGCGGAGCTGGACCCAAAAAAAGCCACCGAGGATGACATTATCACCTTGATGGCCGGCCGTCAGATCGAAGCGATTTATCCCGATCGCCGTAAGACTTTTGGGGAGCCGACTCTGGCTGTAAAGGGCCTCAGCCGCGCCGGCGAGTTTGATGATGTCAGTTTTCAGATACGCTCAGGCGAGATCCTGTCTATCTTCGGCCTGGTTGGGTCCGGGCGCAGCGAACTTGTCGAAACAATCTTTGGAGCTCGCCGGCCGGACAGCGGTTCAATCTCTATAGGCGGCGCAGCTAAGTTTTTCAAGACCCCAATACATGCCATTAAAGCCGGCCTTGCCTTAATAACAGAGGATAGGCAGCGTACCGGACTGGTATTGGGGCTTAAAACCGGCGAAAACATTAATTTGGCAACAATGCATGGAATATTGCTTTCCATAACCAAACGCCGAAGTGATGCAGAACAAATGATCGATGAATTGTCGATCCAGCCCAGGCGCTGCAGAAATATGGAGACCTGGCAGCTTTCCGGCGGCAACCAACAGAAGGCCGTGATCGCCAAATGGCTTTTGACCAAGCCGTCAATTCTCATTCTGGACGAACCAACCCGCGGTGTGGATATGGCTACCCGTGTGGATATATACAAGAAGATCGATGAACTTGCCTCCAGCGGCATCTCGATCCTCATTGTTTCGTCCGACCTGACAGAGGCGATCTCGATGGCTGACCGGGTACTGGTAATGCGAAATGGACGGGCGCTGAAAGAGCTGGATGCGGCAAAAACCAGCGAGGATCAAGTCCTGGCATATGCGATTGGAGGATATGATGAGTGATAATAACCCTATGAGGCTGACCCGCCCACGGGCCCGCCTAGCTATACGCCGGGGCCGCCTGGAATTTGCAGGTAAAGATGTGACCATGACGGTTATCCTTGGTCTGGTGGTGATCGCTCTGGCTGTCATCGCTAACCCGCTTACCCGCGGCGTATTCTTCACCGGCAATAACCTTACCAACCTAATGCGGCAGACAACGACAATAGGGCTATTGTCGCTTGGCATGCTCTTTGTAATTTTAACGGGAGGAATAGACCTGTCGGTCGGATCGGTTGTTGCTTTTTCGGCGATCTTTGCTGCCGGCTCTTTGGTGCGCATGGGCTTGCCGGTTTGGATGTCGTTTTTCCTGGGCATTGCTTCTGGAGCGCTTTGGGGGCTGGTTAGCGGATCGATTGTCGCCTGGTTCAAATTGGCGCCCTTCGTAGTCACTCTGGCCATGATGACGACCATCCGCGGCCTGACCTATGTCTATTCCCAGCAATCGATTAACGTTCCTACGTTTCTTCCCGACTCCAACTTCACCGCATTGGGTTCGGCTGTAGCTTTTGGTATTCCAGTCTCCACTATGATCATGGCGGTATTTTTTATCCTTGGGGCGGTATTTTTAAACCGTACCCCGCTCGGGCGCAGCACCATAGCCATAGGGGGAAACCGTGAAACAGTGCGGCTGGCCGGGATTTCTGTGGAGAGAGGTATCATTACCGCATATGTGATCTCCGGAATTTGTTCCGGAACCGGTGGTATTTTGCTTGCATCCCGCCTGGGAAATATTCAGCCCTCACTTGGCAATGCGTTTGAACTTGACGCCATAGCGGCCTGTGTAATCGGCGGAGCCAATCTTGCCGGAGGCAAAGGGACTGTTCAAGGGACAATTATGGGGGTTTTAATACTGGCCGTTATGAATAACCTATTATCACTGCGAAATGTGGATTCGTATTGGCAGTTGGTTTTTAAGGGTGTGATCATTATTGCGGTGGTCATGCTCCACTCACGTTCTCAAAAGCAAAAGTAAAAACAACGCTGCCTGCGGAACGTACCAAAAGTATGAACCGCAGCCGGCATATTACATAACAACAAGTATCGAGGAGGATGCTGTGAAAAAAAGAAAATTGGCGGCCTTAGCCGCTGCGGGTCTGGTGGTTCTTGGAGCCGCCGTCATCATGTCAGGTTGCCCTTCCTCAGGACCAGGCGATGAGAGTATCACCATAGGCATGGCCAACCTTGCCCTGGGTGATTACTTCACCGGTATGCGCAATGCGGTCGTTTCGGCAGGTCAGGAACGCGGCTTGACAGTTCATGCTACAAATGCCGACGGCGACGATGCCAGGCTTGTAGCCGATGTCGA
>Ga0099364_10002149_pt1 | contig 31719 bp, 24 predicted proteins | sample TergutTh196P3_FD_73070 | JGI IMG/M metagenome (GOLD analysis project Ga0099364, IMG submission 73070) | Microcerotermes parvus P3 segment gut microbial communities from Pointe-Noire, Republic of the Congo - Th196 P3 | ecosystem: Host-associated > Arthropoda: Insects > Digestive system > Gut ... | reverse complement strand
GCAGTTTGAGATAAGTCAAGTCAGCTATATTTATTCTGCCATCGCGGTTAGTGTCGCCGATTAAAAACACACACGGCTCGTCACAGTTCACGAAGCCTTTGCAGTATTCACCGCAGGGATTAAAATCGTCCGGAATGCACGGCTCGTCACATTTGCCTTCGCCTTTGCAATCGGGGCCGCAGGGTTTGAATTCGGGCGGTGTATAGTGGAATGTACACGGATTTTCACTTGTGCAAGCCCGTGCTAATCCTGTCGCGCCGCAATCGTCGCAATTTTCGCAGTTGTCGCCGTTTCTGTCTGTGTGTTCGCAAGCTGTTTGGCAAGCCGCGCATTTCGGGGTGGTTGTGCAAGAAACGGCAAGAGTTTTTTCACAATTTTTGCAGTCTGTGCAATCTATAGGCGTGTTCGGTTCGTGGCTTTTTTCAGTGTCTATAACAACAGGGCAAAACGTGCAGGTATTAGGCTGTTCGCAATCATCGTCTTGTGCGTTGTCGGATACGTGGCTTTTTCCGGTGTCTATAACAACAGGGCAAAACGTGCAGGTATTAGGCAGTTCGCAATCATCGTCTTGTGCGTTGTCGGAGGTGTGTTCTTCTTTACCCTCTTCGAGTACATAACCGCAAATGCACACGAGGTCTATTGTGCAATCCGCGTCGACTTCCTCCTGATTCTCCGTGGTGTGGTTGCCGCCGCAAGCTAAGACAATCGCAAAACTGCCCACAACCAAATCATCAGCGTTATTGAAGTTAGTCGCGCCTGTGGTGCTTATCAAAACATCATACTGCCCGGCAAGCAACGGCGCAACTGTGCTTTTCGGATAGTTTGTGTCGCCTGTGCCGATGTATGAAGGCACGCTCAAATCTCCGTAGCCCGACTTGCCGCTCGAGGTCTCCGGGTTGAAAACAACTGTAGCCGTTTTAGCGTTTCCGTCTTCAATAAGGTTCGGCGGCTCTGTATAAACAAAGTCCCCCACAACAAAATCAGCTTTCTTAATTTCATACGGCACCGATAACTTGCCGATATATAAACCCGCGCCTTCAATAGTAAATATAACAAATCCGGCGTTTATGTTATTTGTAGGCAAAATCGTATAATCCTTTGTGTGTTCAAGGGGTTCGTCTTCAAATAAAACCTCAACTTCATCTTCGTTGGGGGTGATTGCCGTGCCGTTATATGTGTAACTGCCTGTTACGTTTACGTCTGCGTCGCTTATAAGCCCCACCACCTTAACCTCAACGGTTTCTTCGTTGTTATAGTTGGTGGAATTAGCAAAGCTCAACCGCATAGCATGGGGGTGGAACCCGAGAGTCTCTCCGGCGAAAGCAGTTGGCGTTACCCACTCAAACGAACCAAAAGGTGGGACATTCTTCGAGAGGTCGATATCCGATAAACGCTCCCCGATAAGAGCTGTCAAATCCATCGGAAAGACAATGCCGATAATGTTTGCTTTGTTTCCATTCACCGTGTTTGATATTTCCCCTGTTAAACAGTTAATCTCGCCGTTGTTAGTGATTGTGCCACTGCCGTTGATTGTGCCTGCATTGGTGATTGTGCCATCGTTTGAAATCGTGCTAAAGTTCGTCAGCATTATACCGTCTATCACGGTCAATGACTTATTTGAAGGAATCGTCAGCGTATTTGTATTTGGCAGCATTAAATTATGCGTTAAACTTGCATTGCCATACACCGTGCCGCTTGTGCCTTCAAACAGTATGCCTTGGGTTACCTCGGTTGTGTTTATTCGTATGTTGTGTCCGTTAGCCAAAGATAACACGTACACAACGGCGTTGCCGCTCATATTTAACTTAAGGTCAGAATCGCCGGAGCCGCCTGTAGCAAGTGAACCACGCCCAATGCATGCCGCATTTACACCGCCTTTAGCTGTAATCATGCCGCCGCTTAAACTTATCGTAATCGGGGGGTTAAAATCCGCAGCAAAGCGTTCGCCGGCCCCTATACCCGGTGCGCCGCCGGTATTGCCGGTGCTGCCGCCTGTTGCCGTAACATTGCCGCCGCTGATATTGATATTGCCGGCGAGTCCAGTATCTGCGCCACCTCCTCCGCCGCCTATACCGGCTCCGGCTCCGGCTCCGTCGTCCCTGCCGTCTCCGCCTTTGGTATCGATAGCACCGTTGTTTATGTTAATTGTGCCGCTCCTCACGTTGGTTGTCCCCCCTATACCTGCGCAAGAGTTACCACCCCTTACCGCCAGGTCACCGGTCCCCTCAATGGTGAGCGTGGCGGTAGCAGGAACAAGTATTCCGGCAGAGCCGTTTGCTGTAAGACGGCTCATACCCTCGATGGTTAGTGTCACATTAGTGTTATTTAACAATTCCAACGGGGTTTGACTTAAGCCTAAATCAGTGATAGTGACATTATTGAGCGTTATGTTTGCTGCTGCGTTTGCGGCGACAGCAAGCCGCCGTTGACTGGTTCTACTATTGCCCGTGACAGTTACATTCGCGCCGTCAAGAATTGTGTATACATTCGCTGAGAATTCCCACCCATCGCCAAAATTGACATCAGGGGGAGCAGATAAATTAATTTCAGAACTCGGTACATAAACAAGGCTATTATAGGGGTTTCCAGCCCATTCACCGTATGTGCCGCCGTGGTTTATTGTGCCATAGTTATCAACTATGCCGTTATTTGTGAGCTTTCTACCGGAATTTATTGTTAAAGTTGAACCGGGCATTACGGTTAGCGTGTGTTCGTCCGGGATTGTTATATTTTGAGAAAGCGAGACATTCCCATAAACAACACCACGATTACCCTCGAATAATATTCCAAGTGTAACGCCGGCTGTATTTGTTCGCAAGTTATAATATTCACTTGAACCTGTCAAAGTGTTCGTGAAAACAGTGGCGTTGCCGTTCATAATTAAATTTCCGGTAATGTGCTGACTCGGTCCCGAGCCAATGCCCGGCGCGCCGGTGCCCCCGATGGCTGTCACCGTGCCACCATTAATGGTCACCGTTCCGCCTGTGCCGCCGGTGCACCCACCGCCGATGCCTGCCGCGCCAAGCATCAGCCCGGGGGTATTTCCGCCTGTTGCCGTAACCGTGCCGCCATTGATTATAACGTTGCCGCCGTTTCCGCTGTTGCCGCCACCGCCGATGCCCGCGCCGACACCGACATTAGCATCTCTGCCTATTGCGGTGACAGTGCCGCTGTTGATTATAACTGTTCCGCAGTGTTGGTTGTAATTACCGCCAATACCCGCGCTCGTAAGACCTTCCGCCGTCAAACTCCCGGTTCCACCTATTACAAGTGTGGTGCCAAAGGGCACGTTTATACCCGGTGCGACGTTTCCGATAAGGGTGTTTGTCCCCACGATGTTTAGTGTCAGATTAGCGTTGTTGCCCAATAACAGTGAGGGTTCACCCCCAACTCCAATGGGCTCAACCTCGATAGTGGCATTGTTGAGCGTTATGCTTGCTGTTACGTTTGCGGCGACAGCAAGCCGCCGTTTAGTTTCTCCATTATTGCCTGTGACAGTCACATTGCCGCTAATTGTGTATACATCGTTTGAGAATGTCCAGCCCGTGCCGCTTGACGGTGGGTTAGTGTCGCTCATGTCAATGTTAGCGCCAAAACTCGCCGCGGCGACGTTTAAAGTCACGCCGGGGGTTAGCCCTACCATCAGGCTTAGTGCTAAGATGGTTGCTTTTAGTTTTTTCATGGGTTGTTCCTTTCTACTGCAAATATTTGTTGATTTCTTCATCGGACATGCCGCCTGTTTGTTCTAACATATCTAATTCCGCATACCCCTCATCAATTCCTTAATTTCAGCCTCAGACATCCCTCTTTCTCTTAATAAATTTAATATCCCTTCTGCGCCTTCTTCTCTGCCTCTCTGTATACCCTTTTGTATACCTCTTTCTATTTCTATTGGTATACCTCTTTCTCTACCTGCCGCTATATCGCTTTCTAAGTCATCTCTCCATTTTTTCAACTCTTCCCACTTTTCCATATCCTTTCTTCTCGCGCCCTCTATAAGCCACTCGTTAATCAAAGCTTCTTCGCGCATACGTGCGAATTCTTGCATTTGCGTGTCCGCGCTCATGTCGCGGATTACCTGCACTGCGTTTTGAATCGGGGCTATGCCTGTTTGTTCTAACATATCTAATTCCTCCTGTGTTTCAGCGTTTATAAGTTTCAGCCAAAGCTCGGCTTTATCGTCTACGTTCAAGGTTTTGCCTATTTTTTTAAGCTCAAAGAAATGAATTTCGCACTTGTTTGATAATGTTTCGTGTCTGTTCTTTTCCATTACTGTAAAGTGCGAGTGGTACTCTTTACAATCGAAAAGATTTTGATTTATTATGTTAATGCTTATGCTTGGGGGTATTTCGCTGTAGCTTTTGCCGCTTTTCGCTCCGCTGCTGTATAATCGCGACCAGTAGAGCAACGCCCTGTCTTTGTAATTCGCATCGATTCCGTACTGCATTTCAACGTTGATTAGTTTGCCGTCTGCTTCTAAGTTTAGGTCCATTCTGACAAATTTTCCGTTTATGCCATCGGGAAGAAGTTCAGAGCTTTTGATTACTATTTTTGTGATTGATGATAGGTTGAGCAAGTGCATTAACATGAACTTCAGCAAGTCGTCATTCTCGGTGAAGGTTTTTTTGAATACGATGTCGAGTTTTAGTTTGATTATGTTGGGCATGGGTTTATCCTCCTTATGTATTGTGTGTTTTTATTAATTATATCATATTTTAAAACAAACTTCAATATTTTTTTTAAAAAAACAGGCGAACACTTGAAAAGTGTTCGCCTTTATAACTATCAACTCTCAACTGTCAATTGTCAACCGTTCATCAGTCTACTCCCAACTTCTTTCAAAAACTCCTCTGTATTAACTTTGCGTTTGTTATTAAGGTTTGAAATAGTAAACAAGTCGCCTGTCATAACGCCGTCTTCTATGGTTTTAATGGTTGCTTTTTCTAAGTTTTCGGCGAACTTTACAAGTGCTTCGTTTTTGTCTAACTCGCCGCGTTTCTTCAAAGCCCCACTCCATGCGAAAATCGTTGCGACTGAATTTGTTGAGGTTTCTTCACCTTTAAGATGCTTGTAATAATGGCGAGTGACTGTTCCGTGGGCGGCCTCATACTCATAAACCCCATCGGGCGAGACTAAAACCGAACTCATCATGCCTAAGCTTCCGAACGCTGTTGCTACCATGTCAGACATTACGTCGCCGTCATAGTTCTTGCAAGCCCAAATATAACCTCCGTCAGAACGAATGACTCTTGCCACGGCATCGTCTATCAAAGTATAGAAATACTCAATCCCGGCACTATTAAATTGGGCTTTATATTCTTTTTCAAAAATAGCCTCAAATATGTCTTTAAAATGGTGGTCATATTGCTTTGAAATAGTGTCTTTTGTCGAGAACCACACGCTTTGTTTCGTGTCTAAGCCGAAGTTGAAACAAGAACGGGCAAAACTTTCTATGCTGCTGTCAAGGTTGTGTTGCCCTTGAACGATTCCGGCTGAACCTGAAAAGTCGTGGATTAAGGTTTTGGTTTGGTTTCCGTCTTTGTCGGTTAACAAAAGTTCGGCTTTTGAACCTTTTGGCATTTTATGTTCGGCGTTTTTGTAAACATCACCGTAAGCGTGCCGCGCGATTGTAATCGGCTTCTTCCACCCTGGAATGAGTGGAGTTATCCCGTTAACGATTATCGGGGCGCGAAAAACCGTGCCGTCAAGAATGGCGCGGATAGTCGCGTTGGGCGATTTATACATTTGTTTTAGTTTAAACTCACTCATGCGTTGCGCGTTGGGTGTAATGGTAGCGCATTTTACGGCAACTCCGTATTTTTTTGCGGCGTTTGCCGAGTCAACTGTAATTTTGTCATCGGTGTCGTTGCGGCTTTCCAACCCCAAATCATAGTATTCGCTGTTTAGTTCAACGTAAGGCGTAATCAGAATTTCTTTGAGCATTTTCCAAATTACGCGAGTCATTTCATCGCCGTCCATTTCAACTAATGGTGTTTGCATTTTGATTTTTTCCATAATAACGCTCCTTATTTTAATTTTAAAATTTTTTAATCGCTGTATAAATGCACTCAAAATTTTGTTTCCAACTTGATAATTCACGCTTATCGCAAAAGGTATATACCGTGTCCTTCCACTCGCTTAATATGCTAAAAGCTTTTGGACACAAATTCAGTGTGTCTAATAATTCTAACCGCTGTGAAAAATATTTTTCAGACATTCTTGTTATATTTGCTAAGTTAAAATCATATGCAGGGGCTGTAGTTGTTTCTCCCGTTTTCGAGTTTTTGAAAAACCCCCAGTTGCCGGGATTGTCTTTACGGTCTGAATTGCCGATAATCATGTCAAACAGGCTGATTGGTAATATATATGTTTGTGTAATTTCGCAAAACCCCACTTGAGAATAAAGCTGTTGAACTTCAACCGGATTGAACCCGTTATGCAGACACTCCATGCCGAGAACTGAGCCGAAATCTAAAAGCATATTATCCGGGCAACTTATGTTGGGAATATAAGTTGTTCCCTGCCCGAAAACCTGACCGCCGTATAAAACGGTTTTCTTATCCCCGACTCCAAGCTTTGCCGCTAAAGCAGAGGCGTGTGTTTCTAATTGCGCTGATGAATCGGGTTGCTTTTTAACTATATAGGTGGTGTTTCCTCTTTTTTGCCATTCTTTGTCGAAACTGCCGGCTAATCGTAATGTCGGAGAGGTGAAACCGCGAACAAAATCTAAAGTATTAAACGGATGATAATAAGGCGATATGTCTTCAAATTTTAAGTCTTTGTCATTTGAAACCCAATAACTGTCAGACAAGCCCAACTTAAAAGCCTTTTCGTGTTCGTCTTGCTGAAAATCACGGTTTTCAATGATTCTTGCTGTAGTGTTAGTCCGTGCGTAAACCCGCCGCTGTAGATATTTAAGAACATCTTCCACATTCCACGAATAAACGGGAAGCAAATTTCTGTTTAAAACATCGCCGGTAGTCAAATCCACCACATCAATATTGCCACATTTAAAAACCATTTTTCAGACATGCCCTTTCACAAATACTGTTCTGTCCTATAAATCGTCAATCGGCAACTGCACTAACGGGGCTTTAAACTCTTGTTGTACACCGTAAAGAGTCATGATTGCCTCGGACTGTAATCGCTCAAATTCGTTTGACATTACATCAAACACAAATTCGTTCGGGGCGAATTTATTCCAGCGCAGTTCACCGTTTTCGTCCATTTCACAAAAGTATTCACCGGTTTCTCTATTCCCATACTTAAACTCAGACAAACGCGCTTTCCCGTTTGAGTCCACGGCATAATCGTAGTATATTTGGTTACTTAAATTTGACATTTTCCGCTCTCCGCTCTCCATTCACAGCTCTCAACTTTTAACCGAATTAAGCAGTCCTCCCGCAAGCAGAATCTTTCTGCCGCGCTCTGATAGTTCGCACAGCAGTTCATATTTTTCGCCGCTTTCGGGGTTATTGATAAAGATTGGAAGGTTTTCTTTAATCGCTTGTTTTATTCCGTTTAGCTCTAAACTAACGCCTTGTTCGATTTTTTCATAATCGGCGGCGTTTTTAAACACTAATGGAATAATGCCGTTGTTAATCAGGTTTTGACGGTGAATTCTGGCGAACGACACACAGATAATCGCTTTAATTCCCAAATAGAGTGGGCAAAGCGCGGCGTGCTCTCTTGAAGAACCCTGCCCGTAGTTTGTTCCGCCGATAATCAGGCCGCTTTTCGCTTGTTTGGCGCGTTCGGGGAAGAGCGGGTCGCAAGGTGTAAAGCAAAATTCGCTTATTGCCGGAATGTTAGAGCGCAACGGCAATACCTTTGCCCCGGCGGGGGCGATGTGGTCTGTAGTAATGTTATCGCCTACTTTCAAGACAACGCAAGCCTTAATGTCATCGGGTAACGGTGAATTAATCGGAAACGGCTTGATGTTGGGGCCGCGTTGGATTTCGAGAGAAGCCGCAAGGCTTTCATCGGCAGGGGAAGTCACCATGTTATCGTTGTGCAAAAACGCTTTAGGTTGTTCAATTACGGGCATAGTTCCTAATGTGCGTGGGTCGGTGAGTTTGCCGGTTAATGCCGATACAACGGCAATTTCAGGCGATAGAAGATAAACTTGCGCATCTTTGGTTCCGCTTCTTCCTTCAAAATTTCGGTTGAATGTCCTGAGCGAAACGCCGCGCGAACCGGGGGATTGCCCCATGCCTATACAAGGGCCGCAAGTGCTTTCGAGTATTCGCGCACCCGCGCCGATGAGGTCGGCTAATGCCCCGTTGGCGGCGAGCATGTTGAAAACCTGTTTGCTCCCCGGGGCGATTGACAAGTCAACGTCGGGGTGAACGGTCTTGCCTTTTAAAACCTTGCTCACAATCATGAGGTCGCGATAAGACGAGTTAGTGCAGGAGCCTATGCAGACCTGGTCTATTTTTATTTCCCCTATTTCAGAGAGCGATTTGACATTATCGGGGCTGTGAGGACAAGCGGCAAGGGGAATTAACTCACCGAGTTCTATATCCAACTGCCCGTCATAAACAGCATCGTTGTCGGCAAGCAGTTCGACAAAATCTTCTGCTCTGCCTTGTGCTTTTAAAAATTCAAGGGTAATGTCATCAGCGGGAAAAACAGAAGTGGTCGCGCCCAACTCAGCCCCCATATTAGTAATCGTAGCGCGCTCGGGAACAGACAAACTTTTAATCCCTTCTCCCCCGTATTCAAGAATCTTTCCGACACCGCCTTTGACTGAAAGTTTCTTCAAAATGTATAAAATTACATCCTTCGCGCTGACCCAATCTGAAAGTTTTCCGCTAAGGTTTATTTTTAAAACCTCGGGCATAGTTATGTAGTATGCACCGCCGCCCATAGCGACTGCCGCATCTAAGCCGCCCGCACCTATAGCTAACATGCCCAAACCCCCTGCGGTGGGGGTGTGGCTGTCGGAGCCGATGAGGGTTTTACCCGGTTTCCCGAAGCGTTCGAGATGAACTTGATGACAAATGCCGTTGCCCGGACGTGAGAACCAAATCCCGTGTTTTTTGGCGACACTCCCGATAAAGCGGTGGTCGTCGGCATTTTCAAAGCCTGTTTGTAATGTGTTGTGGTCAATATAAGCGACTGAGCGTTCGGTTTTAACCCTTGCAACGCCCATTGCTTCAAACTGGAGGTAAGCCATTGTTCCCGTTGCATCTTGAGTAAGCGTTTGGTCGATTTTTAAGCCGATTTCTTTTCCCTTCACCATTTCGCCGCTTACTAAGTGGCTTGAGATAATCTTTTGTGCAATATTAAATCCCATATTTTCAGACATCACCTTTCACTTAAATATATTAAATATAATATATACATCATAACATATTTCGCAAAACAAGTCAACAATAAAAATTTTTTAAAATTTTAATTCTGCCATCGGCGCGCCGGTTGACTAATCTGATAAAAGGTGATATAATATTATTGAATGTCACAAAGTTTTAAATTGAAAGGACGTGTTTTAAGAAAATGAGAAGAAGTTTAACAGTTATTGTCGTTATTGCGAGTGTTTTGCTTTCCGCTTGCTCTGCCGCTGAATCGACACAACTTTTGAATGCTGAGAATTACAGCGGAATACCTCTGCCTGTCACCTCTGCCGCTCAAGTGACGACTTCGCCCGTCACAAATCGGACAACCACCCCACAGCGAACACGAGAAACAACGGCTTCACGAAGCTCGTCTGCTTCGTCTGCTTCAACTGCTTCAACGACTTCAAGAAATTCCGAAGTTTCTTCAAGACCGACTTCAACCACTTCCCCACAAAAAAGCAGCGTAACCTCAACAGCGCGAACCTCACAGTCAGCAGTAGAAATTCCAAAAACAACAAGAAGAATTGAAACTTCGGCGACACAAGCGGCGACTACTTCTGTGATGCCGGTTTCAAATAACAGCGGTACGAATACATACCGAACGCTTAACCACGACATGGTTAGGGGCGTTTGGATTTCTTATATTGAGTTGGGTTCGGTTCTCATGGGCAAGAGTGAGAGCGCGTTTCGCACGGGTTTTTCACAGATGATGGACAATTGCGCACGGTTTGGGATTAACACCGTTTATGTTCACGTTCGCCCTTTCGGAGATGCAATTTATAAATCAGAGTTGTTCCCGTGGTCTAAATATGCAAGCGGCAATATTGCGACTGCGCCCGATTTCGACCCATTAGAGATTATGCTTGAAGAGGCGCGCAAACGCAATATTTCTTTTCACGCTTGGCTCAACCCTTTGCGTTTAAGTCGTGATGCCGATATGATAAAGCTTTCTGATAAATATAAAATCGGCGAATGGTATAACGGCGCGCGAAGGGGCGATTATATAGTAAAGGTCGGCGATATGTGGTATCTCAACCCGGCTTATGAGCCTGTGCGCAAGCTTATTGCTGATGGGGCGGCTGAGATTGTTGCCGCTTATGATGTTGACGGGATTCATATAGACGATTATTTCTACCCCACAACCGACAGTTCTTTCGACAGCATTGCCTTTAACGCAAGCAGTTTTGACTCACGCACTGATTTTCGTTTTGACAACATAAATAAAGTCGTCCTCTCACTCAACCAAAGCATTAAGAGGGCTAATAACTCCACACTTTTCGGAATCAGCCCACAAGGCAGTGTTGAAAACAACATTAACCATCTCTACGCAGATGTAAATTTATGGAGCGCGAACACCGACTATTGCGACTATATTCTGCCGCAAATTTATTACGGTTTCAAAAATCAAGCTCAACCTTTTGAGGAATGTCTTGCGCGTTGGGTAAACATGACACGGAACTCGGGGGTTAAGCTTATAGCAGGATTGGCTGTCTACAAAGCGGGAAAAGAGGACACGTGGGCAGGCGAGGGCAAAGACGAGTGGCAGAAAAATTCAAACATAATATCAAGACAACTTACTGTTGCCAATCAAAGCAACGTAGGTGTCAGTTTTTTCAGCTATTCATATTTGTTCGGAACAGAATCACAATCAGCCGCCGTTCAGGCGGAGATTGCTAATATAAGGGGGGCTAATTCAGATGAGTAGCCGCGATTATGCTAAAAACCAAATTGACACCCTGCCCGAAGCCGCACTTGAAAGAGTGATTGAATTTATATCTTTTCAAAAATACAGTTTCGGGTTGTATGAAAATGACACGGAATACATGGCTTCTGTTCCGGGTATGAACAATAAAATTAAAGAGGGGCTAAACACGCCGCTGTCGGAGTGCGTTCATTTGTCAGAGGTATGGGCAGATGTATGATGTTTTCTTTGTGAAACAAGCACGTAAAGATGCTGAAAAGATTGAGCGTGCAGGGTTAAAACCAAAAGTTGTTGCAATATTACGCACAGTTCGTAAAAACCCATATGAGAAGACACAAGGCTTTGAAAAGCTTACAGGCGATTTGAAAGGTGCTTATTCTCGGCGCATAAGTCGTCAACATCGCTTTCTATACAGCATACTTCCAAACGTGAATAACGCTAAAGACGATGACGGAAATGTTTATGAGGGAATTGTCAAGGTTATAAGTATGTGGACACATTACGAATGATTGGCAGTTGTGACAATGGAGGACTTTCTTGAAATGAAATATATAACCGGAATACATGCTTTGAATTTGAATTGTTCGCTTGAAACGTCGGGAGATTGGCATCAATCGGCGATTCAATGGGACAAGCCGAACATGGCAGATACAGAGGGTAGTATATTTGGCGAATACGGAATAGAGTTGTGCGAACACGTTCCCGAAAACGAAGGAATTCATTATATCGCCAACACTTTAAGAGCGTTGTTGGATTTAATGGAGAAGGGCAATTTCGCAGTAGCACAAGGCATGAGAGTCAATTATATAGACAACGAAAAATATACCAACGAGTTAATGAACAAAGCTCTTAAACTGTCCGGCTTAAAGAATTGGAAAGAAATTGACCGTTTTATAGAGAGCGAATATAAACTCGATTGGCTGAATTATAAGAGGAGCGTTGGCGTATGCTGAAGTTGAAAAAATGGCAACACAGACATAATGAAATAATTAAATCATTAGTATCGTTTTTTAATAAAAAGTCAGCTGATTTTATATTAAAGGGCGGCACAGCATTGATGTTGTGTTACGGCTTAGACAGATTTTATGTACGATAACTTGATGTTACTTTAATGAAAGGATTTAAGATGTTTAAAAAATTTATTGCTTTATTTTTGGTTGTAATGTTTAGTGCGTGGGTTTTTCCGGTTTCTGCTTTTGTTTTCTATGAGACCGAACCCTCTGTGGTGGCTGATGATTCTGTTGGCGATTACCCTGAGGTTGAGCAGACTTATTTTTCAATGCTCAACTTGCCGGATAATATGAGGGGGGCAATTATAACGCCGGATAAGGATTTTTCGGTTGATGATGAGGTGCGTGCTTCGCTTCAAATTGATGAAATTTTGGCTGAACTCTCTGAGATTGGGCTGAATACTGTTGTTTTGAACACCTCTTTTCAAAATGAGCTTTATTATGACCTTGACATGAACAATACCGGGAAAACCGACTTGACTCAGCTTGTCATTGACAAAGCAAGAGCGCGGTATTTTAACGTTTTTCTCGTATATGACATAAATGAAGGGTTAAACGGCAGTGCCGACACCGCCGAGGCAATTAATAAAGTGGTCTCGCAAATTCATCGTTTTACCATTAAATATTCACCTGACGGAATTATTTTAGACGATTATTATAACAACAAAAGTGCTGAAAGTTACGGGCGTTATATGAGAAACGGCGCGGGCATAGGGTTTGAGAATTGGCTTTATGACAGCACTGAATATCTGTTTGAAACAGCAGGGGGAATTGTGCGGTTCACCGACAATTCAATTCCCGTGGGAATCATGCTCAACGATGTTTGGGCGAACAGCGCGGACAATGAAAAAGGCTCATACACAAACGACGTTGTGCAGGCACTGTATGACGGTTTCAGCGATACTAAAAAATATGTCGAAAACGGTTATGTTGACTTTTTGATGTTGCGCTCATACGGCTCAATTGACGACAGTGCTTTAGGATTTAGTGATGTGGCAGGTTGGTGGAGTGAGGTTTGCGCTAAAAACGACACACCCATGTATATAATTCATTATAATGAAAAAATAGGAACGTCTGAACCGGGTTGGGGAGCAGAAGACCAACTTTTAAAACAGCTTGTAAGAGCAAAGGAAACGCAATTTTATCACGGCAGTGTTTTTAACTCTTATCAGTCATTAATCAGCAATCCGCTTAATTCAACCGGAACACTTACTAAATATTTTGAAAATCTCATCAACGAGGAAACGCTTGACGAAGAACTTATTATGCGTTCGCCGCGAGATTTAAGGTTTACTACATATGAAAAAACGGTTGACTTTGCAGGGAGTTTTGATGAAAACTTTGACGTTTATTTTAACAACCGCAAAATACAGCTCAACGAAGCGGGAAACTTCTATTTTGAATGCCCGCTTAACATCGGAGGAAACGTATTTACAATCCGCCATAAATCAAAAACCTATACCTATCAAATTGAACGCAAAATCATAACCATGAGAGAGCTTGACCCTTCTATTTCAGAGGGAAGAATTTTGCGCGTTGACGGTGGGACGACATTTGCCATTTCCGCTGTGGCGTATAAAGGTGCGAGTGTAACCGCAACAGTCAACGGGACAGCAGTCGCTCTGAGAGAGGGTGTTGGTGGCGGTGACGAGGATGTCAACAGCTCATACATTACATTCACGGGCAGATACACAATCCCCGATGGAATTATAGAGACCGAGCAGAACTTAGGAAAAATCAGCGTAACCGCCACATATCAAGGCTATTCACGAACGCTCAACGGGGCGGCGGTAATTGTTAACGCCCTGCCGCGCCCCCCCGAACAGTTGAGGACACAAATGTTCGACCAAGACACTTTGGGAACTGGTGAGGTTGTGGGGACAATTTCGCCGTTTAAGACTGCCGATGAGCGGGTGAAGTACATACGCGTTCTCGAAAACAACACCCACGTTTTTGACGGACGAACGGCAGGCACGTTAACCGACCCGGCATTTAACCCCGAATTCGGGCAACTCCCGGCAGGAACGCTTGACTATCTTAGGGGAACGCAGTCGGACTTTGTTACGACTCTTTCAGGCAAAAGATTCTATTCAACTGACGTGGCAATTTTTGACGACACGGGCTTAGGTGAAAATAACCTTGTCGTAAAAATCAGCGGAACCCAGGGGGGTAAGAGTTATTTTAAAATCGGGCTTGACTATAAAACTTCTTATAAACTTCAAGTCGTCGGTCAAAATTATTACACCACCGCGGCAGGGGATTATACCATAACGAATTTCAGCACGGCAAGTCATGTTTTTATTACATTTGATAATGTCACGAGCGTAACCAAATTACCCGGCTTTGAGTCGAATCTCGTGTTTGATGCAGGTAGGTGGGAGCAAATTACCGAGGGTGGAATCGCCAAGTTCAGAATGGTCTTACGACTGCGACAAGCAGGGATTTATTCGGGAAACAACGCCTTTTATGACTCAAACGGCGACCTTATGCTCACCTTCCCCGTTTTGACAAACAATATTCAGAATATGAATATTGTAATCGACCCCGGCCATGGTTACGGAAGAAGTGCTACAGTATTTGACCCGGGCGCAATCGGACATGTAATCGAGTTTGACGTTAACCTTGCTATTGCCAAAAAGCTTGAGCAACGTCTCAAAGCAATGGGCGCAAGGGCAGTTCGGCTGACAACCGAGAGCAACTTTATCCTGACAAAGCTACGGCCCGCCGCCGCACGCCAATATAACTGCGATTTGTTTATCTCAATTCACTCAAACAAGGTGGGAGGAGACGACAGCGTGAGAGGGACGGAAGTGTATTATTACACGCCGTTTTCGCAACCGCTTGCGCGCGAAATTTCGGCGAGCATTTCAAGTTATTTCACCAACAATGTTTATAAAGACAAGGCGAACAAAAATCGCGGTGCGAAATATACCTATTTTAACGTTACACTTCAGCACGATTTTCCGTCTGTGTTGGTGGAAACAGGGTTCGTTTCTAACATGGAAGATGCTATGGCAATGGCAAACAGCCGCCACCAAGACGGAATTGTCGAAGCAATCATAAAGGGAATCCAAAACTATATTTCAAAGAGTTCTATATCCTACAGCTCAGACGGAAGCGTAACAATCCCCAACCAAAACCCGCCGGAAGCGATAACGCCTGAAGAAACGCAATCTGAGGAAACGCAACCCGAAGAGACAACGCCGCCCGAGTCGACAACACTGCCCGAGGCGACAACGCCGCTCGAAGCTTCCGGCTCTCCCTTAGAAAACGAGCTACCCGAAATAGAATACCCCGAAAGCGAAGAACCGGAAACAACCCCTCCTGAAGCATATTGGCCGGTCATTGAGTATGAGGAGGAGGAAGAGCCGGGATAATTCGGGACGGGATAATTATTGTTAAAATTACACAAATATACTATACAAATATATTCCGAGATATATACATATCGTGGAATTTTTCGTTGTGCTATTGCGTTTTTTGGGATAATCTGTTATAATTATAAAAATTTATAGAAAAGAGGAAAGTTTTAATGGCAAGAAAAATTTTAGCAATGTTTTTAGTGACGGCATCTTTAATCGCATTTACCGCTTGTGCGGCTAAAACGGCAGAGGATTTTGCAACGGAACTTGTCGCAAGTGCAGATTATGCTGCTATGTTATCCCAAGTTGAAGCAGCGGGGTTATCGATGACTGTCTCCGGTGAAGGAGATACCCTCACATACTCCTGCACCTACCTCGAAGAGGTTGACCACGACATGGCAAGAGAACACTTGGATACACAAGATGCTACTTTAGAAGATGCAGCGCGTGACTTCATTTCCGCAATGAATATGTATGGCATAAAAGAACCCAAAGTCGTCTACATATACCTCAATCAAGATGGAAGCCAAATTTGGTCAAGGACATATAGTTAATATTAAAAACCACCGCCCGGCACTTATGTGTTGGGCGGTGAACAATTGTAGGGGACGGGCTTGCCCGTACCGAAAGTTGCAGATGTTTGTAAGAGAAGGGACGGGCAAGCCCGTCCCCTACAATCCGTCGCCGCAAGGCGACACCAAAATTGTCAATTGTCAATTGTACATTGTCAATTGTCCGTCAGCTGACCCTAACCGTCATAGTAGCTTGTTTACCCGTTGAGGTATAGGCTGTTATTGTGGTTTGCCCTTTTGCTTTGAATGATATTTTGCCTTTATCTACTGTTGCTATAGTGGTGTCGGCTGATGCCCAGTAGATATAATCTCTGCGTGAGCCTGCCAATTGAGCGGTGACTGTTGCGGTGCGCCCTGCTCTGCCGCTTATCGAGGGTCTGCTGAGTTTTATTGCTGTTGAGGCGGCGCGCGGCAACTCTATGGTGTGCAGCGTGTCTTTAGTCCCCACACGCTCTCTTATAGTATAGGTAAGGACATTCCCCTCAATGAAAATGCCGTAGATATAACCTCTTGCATTGCGCGGCTTGTCGGCTACTTTAGTTTCTTTCTTTGTGTGAGGGTCGAAACTGAAAATCGAGTTGTTGCTGTTGTAATACATAAGCCCGTTGTAGTGTTGAAGACTGCCGAAACTGTCAGGGAACCACTGTTTTGTTCGATTGTTTTCAGTGCCCCAACGGAACCACGTGCCTTCATAGGTGTGGATTTTTTTTGTCTCGCCGGTTTTGAAGTCGTATTGAATTATGTCGTTGTAGGTTTTAGCGTAATCTTTATGATTGTTTTTTATGTTTTTGTTGTTTGACGGGCTTTTAGGGTCTTTTTGGATGTAGTACCAATAATCGCCGAATTTAATCAGCGGGCTTCTCACCGATGCTCTAAAAGGAACAGCGTCGAATTGAGTGTTTGTCGCTCTTGGATAAAAAGCTCTGTCCCAACGGCGGTTATCGGTTTTAGGCAGTTGAGTGTCTGATGCCAACACAAATCTGTGTGCCACTCGCCCGAAATTGTCGATTCTGTTGGTAATGGGGTCATCTTTAGTTGTGTCAACATGGTACCAGTCACTGCCGATTTTAACGATGTTCCATGAGTGGTTCATTCTTTCGTTTATTTCGCGAACGATGCGGTTCTCAAATTTGCCGTAAGACAAAAGGTACTGAAGCCCACGCGCATAACCTTGACAGGTTGCCCCTCTTTCAACTAACGCGCCATAACCGTTCGGGTTATTGACAATAGTATCGTTGTAGGCGACTGTCAAAATCATATACTCGTTGAGGGCAAGAATTTTTTCCGGTTCAGACATTGAGTTGTTAATTTGTTCGTATGCCTTAGCCGCCGCATTACGCATTTCTCTTTGCTTTGTAGCAAGCTCTGAGCGGGTGCAGATGTAGTTGATTTCTGTTATGAAATACTTAGTGCCGACTCTCAGAACTCTTGACTTGATGTTTACATAGAACAGTTCCATGTCGTTATAAACCAACTCTATGTAAGAGTTCATGATGTCTTCCATTGACATGTTCCGATTATTGACATAATGGGTAACGTCAACATCGGGCTCAAAAGTCCTCAGATGGGCTTTGATATACGCTTCGATTGACTGGTTGGTGCTGATTGCCGCACTTGACGGAATAACACAGATGCTGAAAACAATGCTTATAATCAACACCACGGACGTAACTTTTTTTAACATTTTAACTTCTCCTTTATAATTGTATATTTTTATATTTTAATGAAGTAAACTTCATAAAAACCAAATCCTCTGCCGACAACTCGGCGTTCTGCCACCGGCGGCTCGCCGGCGGTTAAGCGCGTGTTCTTTTTATTGTGTTCTGGGCCTCGGGGGAATGTTTTACTACATAGCTTATTACGTTTTCTTTCATGGTGAAACCGTAAATCGCGCCGTCTTGTTCTCTCACGGTGAGTAGTTTCTTCGTCTCGCCGTTTGTGGGGTTTAAGCTGTAAAGTGAGTTGCTGTCGTTGAAATATAACAGCCCGTTATATGCGGCAAGGCTTGAATAATTTCCCTGCCACCATGAAGTTTTATTTGTCCCCGCGACAAACCAGGTTGAATTTATGGTGTGAATTTTGCGTGTTCGCTTTGTAGTAAAATTATGAGCATTAATATCAGCAAGATTTGTTAATTGTGACGAATTTTTCTCATCAAATTCTATATAATACCACAAATCGCCCAATCTTACCATGCTGCTTTCAGCGTTTCTGAAAAACAGGTTGTCATAGATTGTCGAATTTGCCGCAGGAAGCCCCCCTGTGTTCCACCCTCTATGCCCGATTTTTCGTATTGCCGCATCAGACAGCATGAAATGCTTATGGCTCACCCTGCCGTATTGGTCGGTTTTTCCTTGCAGAAGTGGGTCGTCATAGGTGACATCAACATGATACCAGCTTCTTCCGATTTTGACGTAGTTCCAGGCGTGTTCCATCGCCTCGCTGACTAACATTACCGACTCAATCCCCAAAAGTCCCAAGAGATATTTATACGCCATAGCATAACCCTGACATACAGAAACCCCGTTAACCAATGCACCGTATGCGTTATGTATGTCAACTTTTCGTCTCGTTGTGTCATATTCGATGTTGAGAACTAAATAGTTATGCAGGGCAAGTGCTTTTTCAAAATCGCTCATTGAATTGTCAACGACTTTAAGCGCGTTTTGAGCGGCGGTGTCAAACCTTCTTTTCTTTAGGGCTAATTGATTTTTATTGATGTTATACTCAATATTTGTGTATTTATATTCCACAATATTTCCACTTCGTGATTCTGTTTTAAAGCTTGTTCTTATTTTGGTTTCAACATGAAAAAGTTGTGGATTGTCTGTTACGATTTTGAGAAAAGCCGATGGGGCATCAGCCGCCAAAGCTTTATCACGCGCAGCATAAGCGGTAATATCAATCTCGCTTGCCATTCCTTCAAGGTGACGAATTACATAAGCCTCGAAACTTTCTGAAGAGCCGGTGTTCGCGTTCGCCGTAAACATGAACATATTAGTGACAATGATTATTGCCAAGCCGGCAGAAATCGCCCTTTTTATCATAAAAATAACCCTCCCACACAAATTATACTATTAATTATACCACAAAACATTTAATATTTCAAGTGAGAATTGTGTGAAACTTTTTACAATTAAAATTTTGATTAAATTTTTGATTTGACAAACATACTTTTTTTGTGTATAATTGTTAGGTAGGAAAGTAACGCTGATAAGAGAGGGCTGTATAAAAAATGGAAATACTTAATATAGGATATGGCAATGTCATTAATAAGGGGCGGATTATTTCAGTCATAACAGCAGACTCTGCGCCGACAAAGCGTGTGATTGTCGCTGCGCGTGAAAAAGGCGTGATGATTGATGCAACCTGCGGAAAAAAAACAAAGACCGTCTTCATAATGGACTCAGGTCACGTAATTTTGTCCGCTAAAGGGATTGAAGGACTGCTTGAACAACTGGCAAGGAAGGAAGTGCAATGAGTAAAGGGCTTTTGGTTGTTGTGTCTGCGCCTGCGGGATGTGGGAAGGACACTGTTTTGGATTTACTTAATCGAGAGTGTGAAAATGTTCACCGCTCGGTGTCTGCCACGACACGACAGATTAGAGAGGGCGAGAAAGACGGCTTGGACTATTTTTTCGTTAACCACGGGCGGTTTAAAGAAATGCTGCTTAATAACGAATTGTTAGAACATGCCGAATATGTTGGCAATTATTACGGCACGCCGAAAGCGGCGGTCTATGAAAAGTTAGATGCCGGTTTAGATGTTGTACTTAAAATCGAGGTTGAGGGAGCCGAAAATATCCGCAAATTAATCCCCGAATGTGTGTTAATTTTCATTTTGCCGCCTTCTTTCGATGAGCTTGAAAGACGTTTGAGGGAAAGAGGAACCGAGGATGAATTTGCAATCACCAACCGAATTCGCCGTGCAAAAGAAGAACTGAACGAAGTCCCGAAATACGACTATGCTGTGGTCAACGATGATTTAACACAGGCGGCAGAGAATATTAAAGCTATTATAAGAGCAGAAAAATGCTCAACAAAACGAGAAATTCACGCGCTATAAGAGGATTTAAAAATTGAACGATAAAACATCTACTCAAGTTGAACCCGCGAGTGAGCTATTGCAAATAGCACATACGTGTTCACGGTCTGCCACCGTCGATGCTACAGAACTGATAGAAGAAAGTGATTTGCCGCCGCGTGCGCCGCAAGTCGCCGAAATTGCTGTTGAGGGCGCGATTTATTCTTACGACTCTTTGTTTTATTACCTCATACCGTCAGCCCTTGCGACAAAAGTCAAGAGAGGTGTCAGGGTGTCAGTGCCGTTCGGAAGAGGTGTCTCAAAATTAATCGGCATGGTCTTTGAGGTAGGTGACATTCCCGACATAGGAGACGAAAAGACGGTGAATAAGCTGAAAACCATAGCCGCCGTAATTGACAGCACCCCTGTTTTAAACGAAGAACAGCTGAAACTCGCCACATGGCTTAAAGACAACACCTTTTGCACATATTTTGATGCGGTAAAATCAATACTTCCGGCAGGGTTGGCGGTTGTCGCCGCCACTGCACAGTTCTCATATAACGAAAACAATTCGCTGCTTCTTTCCCAAAAAGAAAAAGATATTACCGAAAAATTAAAACAGCTTAAATCTCAAAAAGAGTTAAATAGTTTTATCTCGCGCCTTGAAAGTGATGATAGCCAAGTTTTCAACGCTCTTATCAAGAAAAACGTGATTGAGAGAAGTGAAAATTATAAAAACAAAGTCGGCTCTCAAGTCGTTCGCGTGGTGAAGTTAGCTGCCGATGGCGCGCCGGGCGATTTGCCATCGTCTCTTACCCCTAAGCAGAGGGCAGTACTCAGATTTTTAGAGGAATGTGAAAGTGCGTCAATCAAAGAAGTCTGCTATAACGCATCAGTGACGACAGCGGTAGTAAATGCTTTAATTAAAAAGAATGTGCTTATTGAATACGAATACGAAATGCGCCGCACCGTTGTTGACGTTTCATCACCGCAAAAGAACCCCGCGCAAGTGCAGCTCTCAGCCGCGCAACAACAGGCATATGACGGCCTTCGGAATATGTTAGCACAGGGAAAATCCGCGCGCGCCTTGTTGCGCGGCATAACCGGAAGCGGTAAGACGATGGTGTTCATAAAACTCATCGAATATACTCTGAGTATAAACAAGACGGCTTTGCTGTTAGTTCCCGAAATCGCGCTTACCCCTCAAATGACCGGCAACTTCACCGAAATGTTCGGCGACAAAGTGGCAATAGTTCATTCGGGGCTTTCAATAGGGCAACGGGCAGATGAGTATAAACGAATTAAAGAGGGCAGCGCGAAAATAGTTATCGGAACCCGAAGCGCGGTATTTTCGCCGCTTGAAGATATAGGAATAATTGTAATTGACGAAGAGGGCGAGCATAGTTATAAGTCTGATAAATCACCACGCTACCATGCGCGTGACGTGGCGAAACACAGAGCCACTTTTCATAACGCGTTGTTGTTGTTAGCGTCGGCGACACCGTCACTTGATAGTTATCACCGTGCAAAAACGGGGCAATATCGCTTGTTTGAGCTTGAGGAACGCTTTCAGGGCGCGATATTACCCGATGTCTATATAATCGACATGAAGGCAGAGCCAAATAATCGTTTTAATTTCAGCATGGCTTTGTTACGAGAGCTTGATGAAAACTTAAGGCGAGAAGAGCAGTCGATGGTCTTGTTAAATCGAAGGGGTTATCATACATTTGTCAACTGTATTGCCTGCGGTGATGTTCTCAAATGTCAAAATTGTGAATTATCGCTTACATACCATAAGGCGAACAACACATTACAATGTCATTATTGCGGTTTCAGACGTTCAATGCCGGACAGATGTGAGAAATGCCGCTCTAAGTTTATACGCCAAAGCGGAACGGGAACCCAGCGAATTGAAGAAGAGCTTAGAACATATTTTCCTCGTGCGCGTATACTGAGAATGGATGCCGATACGACAATGACAAAACGCGCATACGAAACTAACTTTAAGAAGTTCGGCAATAAAGAATTCGACATAATGGTGGGCACGCAGATGATAGCAAAAGGCTTAGACTTTGAGAACGTGACATTAGTAGGAATACTGCACATAGATAAGTCGCTTTATGCAGGGGATTATTTGGGCTATGAGAGAACGTTCTCGTTAATCACTCAGGTTGTGGGGCGTTCGGGGCGTGGCGAGAAAAAAGGAAGGGCATATCTTCAAACCTTCACCCCCGACCATTATGTGTTGGAATTAGCGGCATCTCAAAACTATAAGGAATTCTATGAGCAAGAAATTGCGGTCAGAAAGTCGTTGATTTTTCCGCCGCTTTGCGACATATTTTTAATAGGATTTATAGCATTGAGCGAAGAGAAAGCCTATTTGGCGGCAAGAAGATTTATAGAAATTTTCGCCACAACTTTTGACGGGCAAAAAATGCCGATAAGACTTTTGGGGCCCACAAAAATAGGGGCAGGCTTAATAAATGGGAAACACCGACAAAAACTGATTATAAAAACCAAGAACAGCAAAACTTTTCGCGAAGTTTTAGAAAAAGCATTAAGAAAGGCATATAAAGACATACTATTTAAGAATGTAAGCATTTATGTTGATATTAACGGAGAAATTTTATAGGAGGAATATAGCGTTGGCACTGAGAAACATAGTAGCACAGGGCGATATTATGCTTAGAAGAAAGGCAAGAGAGGTTGAACATTTTGACGACCGCCTGTGGACACTTCTTGACGATATGTGTGAGACATTGCGCGCTCAAGGTGGGGTGGGGATTGCCGCACCGCAGGTGGGTATTATGAAACGCATAGCGATTATCGACACCGATGATGGGCTGATTGAGCTTGTTAATCCAGTGATTTTTGCAAAGAAGGGCAGTCAATATCAACTTGAGGGTTGCCTTTCACTCCCGGGAATGTGGGGGTATGTTGAACGCCCGTTTAAGGTAAAAATAAGAGCGAGAAACCGTTACGGAAAGCCCATTAACATTGAGGGTGACGACATGTTAGCTGTTGCTCTTTGCCATGAAGTCGACCATCTTGACGGCGTTCTCTTCACCGACATAGCCGCAGAAATGGTAGACCCGGACCAAGTCGAAGAACACAAAGAAAACAGAAAAATATCGCGGAGAAAAAGCGGATAGTGGGGGTTAAGAGTTTGAAAATTGTTTTTATGGGAACGCCTGAGTTCGCGCTTGCTTCACTTGATGCTGTTGCCGACTCTGCTCATGAACTGTGTGCGGTGTTCACGCGCCCCGATAAACCTAAAAATCGTGGGCAGAAAGTGGGAATGTCCCCTGTGAAAATGTCAGCAATTGAAAAAGAAATTCCGGTATACCAACCCGTTTCATTAAAAACGGGAGAGGGTTTTCGCGAGACTACAGAACTTTTAAACGAAATTAAGCCCGATTGTATAGTTGTTGTCGCTTATGGGCAAATTCTGCCGCGCGAAGTGCTTGAAATACCGCGATATGGTTGTATAAACATTCACGCTTCATTATTACCGCGTTATCGTGGGGCATCGCCCATACATTCTTGCATTATCAACGGCGAAACCCAAAGCGGTGTCACAATTATGAAGATGGCAGAAGGCTTAGACACCGGAGACATGATTCTTTCTTCACGAGTTGAAGTCCCCTTTGACATGAAGTTTGCCACTTTGCATGACATATTAATGAAGTTAGGGGCGGATTTATTGTTAAAAACCCTTGAGAGCCTTGAAAATAACACTGCCGTTTATACGCCGCAAGACGAAACCCAAGCAACCTATGCCCCAATGCTCAGCAAAAAAGACACCCAAATTGACTGGACGCACCCTGCAGTGAAAATATACAACAAAATTCGCGGCCTGTCTGAGAGCCATACGGCTTATACTTTTTTGAACGGCAAAAGGCTTAAAATATTTTTCAGTGAACTCGGACAAGCAAGCCCCGGAAAACCGGGAGAAATTGCAGATTTCGCACAAACTAACGGCTTTAATGTCATCTGTGGCGACTCGAACACCCTCAAACTAACCGACATACAGCTTGAAGGCGCATCAAGAATGAACGCAGCTGATTTCTTAAGAGGCAGAAAAATTAAAGCAGGAACGATAATGTAGAAAGGCATATCTGAAACCATGACACCAAGATTAACAGTGCTGTCGCTTTTAGAGCGAATGGACGAGAGCGGCTCATATTCAAATATAATACTTGACAACGCCCTTTCGCGCCAAAAGTTTGATGCGCGTGACCGTGCGTTCGCTACTGCTATTTTCTATGGTGTTTTAGAACGCCGCATGACTCTTGATTATCTCATAAGACATTACTCAAAAATTGAATTTGATGAGCTTGACATAAAAACACGTGCCATCTTGAGAATGGGGCTTTATCAACTGCTATATATGGACTCTGTGCCTGACAGCGCGGCAGTTTTCGAGTCGGTGAGCATTTCGCATGAAAACTCAACGGGGTTTGTCAACGCGATTTTGAGAAACTTCATACGTGACGAAAAAAACATCGACACCTCACAGTTAGACGAACAGGCGGCACTTTCAATTAACTATTCTTGCCCTAAATGGATTGTCAAGCGGTGGATAAAAGCGTATGGTTTGCCGACAACCGTTAAAATTCTCGAAGCTTCTTTCGGGCGACCGCCGCTTTATATCAAAGTCAATCAGCAAAAAACAAACACCGAAAAACTCATTTCTCAGCTTAAATCAGAAGGCATAGATGCCGTAAGAAACGATTTGGTGAGCGATTGCCTTGAAATATCGCGGCTGAAAGCCGAAAAGTCGTTAGAAGAAACAAACGCGTTCAGGAAAGGCTTGTTTCATGTACAAGACATATCTTCACAGCTTTGTTGTAAGCTTATTCGCCCGACATTTCACGAAACAATCTTAGACTTATGCGCTGCCCCGGGCGGCAAAACGTTCACTGTCTCGCAATATATGAACAACACAGGAAAGTTAGTCGCTTGTGACCTTTACGGTGGCAAACTGTCGCTTTTAGAAGCAGGGGCCAAACGTTTGGGTTTAGAAAACATAGAGGTTTGTCAAAATGATGCGACTGTTTATAATCCCACCCTTGAATTAGCTGACCGCGTGTTATGCGATGTTCCTTGTTCGGGGTTGGGGGTAATCCGCCGAAAGCCTGAAATAAAATATAAGCCTCTCGACTCGCACAAGGGTTTGCCCGAACTGCAAAAGACAATCCTCAACACCGCCGCGAAATATGTTAAACCGGGCGGCTCGCTGTATTATTCAACCTGTACACTTAACCCCGACGAAAATGAACAGGTGGCTGAAAACTTCATTGCGGCGAACCCCGAATTCTCATCGGTAATTATACCGTTAGGAATAAAGTCGATTGATGACACATCGGGTAGAAATTTCTTCCCCCATGTCGTAGGCGGTGACGGTTTCTTTGTGAACACGTTTAGGCGAGGGGGTTAAACTTGTGGACATATTATCGCTGACTTATGAACAGCTTGAAGTTGAATTGGCTAAGCTTGGTTGTGAGAAGTTTCGTGCTAAACAGGTTTTTTTGTGGCTTCACACCGCCACACAAGGTGGTGGAAATGTCAATTTTTCTCAAATGACTAATCTTTCTTTACAATTAAGAGCTAAACTTGACTCAAATTTTTATATAAATTCACTAAATCTTCAAAAAACACTTGTTTGCGACACTGATAATACTGTAAAATATCTATATGCGTTGTCGGACGGCGAAAAAATTGAAACCGTCATGATGGAATATAAGCACGCAAACAGCCTTTGCATATCCACTCAGGTGGGGTGCAAAATGAATTGCAGTTTTTGCGCCTCGGGAAGCAATGGGTTTGTGCGCAATCTGTCCCCCGGCGAAATGCTCTTGCAGTTATATCAGAGCGAGGTAATAAGCGGTCGGCAGGTCGGCAATGTCGTGCTTATGGGAATAGGCGAGCCGTTAGACAATTTTGACAACGTTATTAGCTTTTTAAAAATACTCTCTGACAAGAATGGCAGAAATATGAGTTTGAGGAATGTCTCGCTCTCCACCTGTGGGCTTTGCGATGAAATAGAACAATTGGCAGAATATAAGTTTCCGCTGACATTATCAATCTCTTTGCACGCCGCAAACGACACTTTAAGAAACTCTATAATGCCAATCAACAAAAAATATAACATTGAGCGGCTTATGCGTTCATGCGCTTATTATTTCAAGAAAACAGGCAGAAGAATCAGCTTTGAATACGCACTTATCGAGGGTGTCAACGATGACGAAAATTCGGCACTTGCTCTTATCGGGCTTTTAAAACATTCTAACTCACACATAAATTTAATCGGGCTTAACAAAGTGACAAACAGCACGTTCACAAAAAGTCAAAATGTGAAAAGCTTTCAACAAATTTTAACTAACGGCGGTCTAAACGCCACCATAAGACGAACACTCGGCGCACAAATAGGAGCAGCATGTGGGCAACTTGTGACAATGTACAATTGACAATGTACAATTGACAATTGTGGAGTCGCCGTTGGCGACGGGTTAAAAATTTTAAAAACGTCCGCGATAGCGGACACAATAATTGTCAATTGTCAATTGTCCATTGTCAATTGCCAAGAAAGGGCATGTTTGAAAAAATGAAATTGTTTTCAAAATCTGATATAGGGTGTAAGAGGGAAGAAAATCAAGATAGGGTCTGGTTTGGGCCTTTGGGTGATGGTGCCGTTGGGGTTTTGCTGTGTGACGGAATGGGCGGCGAAAACGAGGGTAGCCTTGCCAGCCAGTTGGCGATTGATTTTTTGAGAGAGCGTTTGGTGAAAGGTTATCGGCGTGAGCTTAATTCTAATGCCATAAAAAACCTTTTGTTAACCGCATTTAATGGGGCAAATTCGTTGGTTTTCAGAAGAGCGCACGAGAGTAGCACAGCGCGCGGAATGGGAACGACTTGCGTTGGGGCAGTCATCGTTTCGCGGCGCATACACGTTATGAATGTGGGCGACAGCCGTCTGTATCACATTTCAGGTGAGCAAATCCAACAAATTACAAGAGACCATACATATGTCCGAAAACTGATTGATGACGGTCAACTAACCGAAGAAGAAAGCCTCACCCACCCCGACAGAAACTGCATTACCCGCGCGATTGGAGCAGCTGATTATATTACCCCCGATTATTTTGAGTTTGAATTGAAAAATGACAGTATTCTGCTGTTTTGCTCAGACGGCTTACATTCATACGGTGATGACGGAAAAATAGCAGATATTATAGTGAATAACCCTATAAACAAAGTATGCGACAAACTTATAAGCTACGCCTTAAACAAAGGTGGCAACGACAATATCAGCGTTTGTATAGCTAAGATATAGCCGGCGGGCCGCCGGTTGCGGAGTAATATTGCGAGGTGAAAATAACATGGAGAACTATATAGGCAGACGGCTTGACGGCAGATATGAGGTCATGGAGCTCATTGGCGTGGGTGGAATGGCAGACATATTCAGGGCGCGCGATATTGTGGAAGGGCGCACTGTTGCCGTCAAGATTTTAAAGACCGAGCTTGCCGAAAGCGATGACTTTTTGCGGCGTTTCAGAAATGAGTCTAAAGCCATTGCTTTATTGTCACACCCTAATATTGTTAAAATCTTCGATGTTGGGTTTTCTGATTATGAACAATTCATTGTGATGGAGTATATAGACGGGATAAACCTCACAGAATACATACAAAGCAAGCCCAAAACGCCATGGAGAGAGTCAATAAGCTTTATCACACAGGTGCTCAAAGCCCTGCAACACGCACACGACCGCGGAATTGTCCATCGCGACATAAAGTTGCAAAACATTATGTTGATGAAGGACGGGACTATAAAGGTGATGGATTTCGGGATTGCTCATTTTAACCGTGAAACTAATAAATCAATCTCTGAAAAAGCAATCGGCTCGGTTCACTATATAAGCCCCGAACAAGCCACAGGAGGGGAAACCAATGAGAAAAGTGACATTTATTCGGTTGGGGTTGCCCTTTATGAAATGCTCACCGGCAGAAAGCCGTTTGATGGAGAAAACCCCGTATCAATCGCGCTCATGCACATGCAAAAGTCGCCCCGAAAGCCAACGAGTATAAACCCCGATATTCCACCCGGGCTTGAGGAAATAATCCTGAAGGCAATGCAGAAAGAACCGAGTGAAAGATACCAAACAGCCGGCGAAATGATGAGCGACATAGAAGAATTTGAAAATAACCCGAGTATTCTTTTCGAGTATAAGTATTTTACAAGCGATACGCCGCCGAAATATTTTAATGACAGCAGAAGCTTAAGGGCGGTCAACCAAACGGAGGGTGGTAAAATGAATAAGAACAGCCGAATTGCCGAAGTTGCGGAAGATGAATATTATGATTATGATGGGATTGACGATGATGAGCCGGCACCACGCCGCTCACCTTTCCTGCCTATTCTTTTCGCTGTCGCCAGCGCGTTTGTGATAATAACCGTTTTGCTCATATATGCGATTATTCAAAGCATAGGCGGTTTCGGCGCGCCTGAACATACTATGCCCGACCTCGTGGGAATGAGGTATGATGATGTTGTCTCAAATCCGCAATATCGCGTTTTGAGCCTTAACCCTGTTCAAGAGTTTTCGCCCGAGCCGCGCGGGCAGATTATTCGCCAAAGCGTGAACGCCGGAAGAACAGTAACCGAGAGCCAAAGCATAGACATATATGTGAGCAACGGCCCACGATTAATTGAGCTTGATGATTTTGGGAATGGGTTGCGACACATGACTGAAGTAAGGACATTACTCGAAAAGCAGGGCTTTAGAGTGACCATCAAGTATGAAGAAAGCGACGAAATAAATTCAAACTATGTAATTCGCACAGAGCCGCCTGCGCGCACTTTGCTTCAAGAGGGTGATGACGTTACGGTTTATGTGAGTATAGTCAAAGAGGGCGAAACCACGAAAATACCTGATATGCTCGGTCTGCCTCGTGAGAGAGCGGCTGAACTTGCCGCGAGTTATAAAATTCTGCTCACCGTCGTGGAAAAACCGGGCATGGAAGAAGAAGGTATAGTCATGGAACAAAGCATCGCCCCCGACACCATAGTCACCGAGTTTACAACCGTTGAGCTTACGGTAAGTTCGGGCGAGTTACCGACAAAGCCGGGCAGAATTTCATTCAGCTTAGTATCTAACACCGCAACGGGCAATTTTATAGTAGAATATTATATCGATGGCGTGTTGCAAGAAGAGTTGACCGAAACTCGCAACATTGAGCTTAACAGAAGGCTTGAATGGGAATTTGAAGATGTCGGCATAAAACGATATGCGATTTTCTTGACATCGCTTGAGACTGACAGAATAGCGTTGCTTTGTGAGTATGAGTTTGACTTTACCGTTGAGGGAAGAACCGCACAGCGCACTGAAATATTCATGAACGACAGAATTTTCACCGAGCTTCGTGAGCCAAGAGAGGTAATCTCTACCACCGCGCCCGAAACAAGCGAGTATGACATTCCAACCGAAGCGCCGGATGATGTAGACTGGCCCACCCCCGATTGGACTTATCCACCTGAGACGACCTACGACCCGTGGGACGACGACTGGGATATTTTCGGCTGATGACAATAAGGGGAAGAATATTAAAATCAATCGGCGGTTTATATTACGTTGAAACCGAAAAGGGGATTCTTGCTTGCAGAGCGAGGGGCATTTTCAGGTTGAAAAAAATCTCCCCTTATGTGGGGGACTATGTTGAGGTTGAATTTGAAGGCGACACACTGGACGATAAGGTTCAACTTCAACCGGCGAGTGAGCTATTGCAAAAAGAATATACTTGTTCACGGTTTGCCTCCGGCGGCTCGCCGGTGGTATTCTCTGTTGAACCGCGTAAGAACGAGTTTGTCCGCCCACCGCTTTCAAATATAGATTGCGCGCTCATGGTAATATCGCTAACCGCGCCTGTTCCGAATTCTTATATTATTGATAAATTGATTGCTGTCCTTGAGCTTAAAGACATAGAGCCGCTCTTGGCTTTTACTAAAATTGACCTTAAAAGTGCCGATGAGTTTATAAGTGTTTATAAAGATGCCTGGTTTAAAACCTTTTCTCTGAACAACATTACAGGGCAAGGCACACAGGAGTTGCACGACATTCTTAAAGGAAAAACCTGCGCCCTTATCGGAAATTCGGGCGTGGGGAAGTCCAGCCTTTTGAACGCTTTAATTCCTCACGCCCTTGCTCCGACCGCACAAACAAGCAAAAAATTAGGCAGAGGAAAACATACCACCCGTCACGTTGAGCTTTATCATTATAACGGCGGTTATCTTGCCGACACCCCGGGGTTTTCAACAGTTGACGCGGCGCGCTACGGCAATTTCACAACCGTTGATTTAATCCACGGCTTTCGTGAATTTGTCGATTATGCAGAAAATTGCCCATTCAAAGGTTGCACCCACACCAAAGAAAAAGAGTGCGCAGTTAAAAACGCACTCAAAGACAAAAAAATCGCCCAAAGTAGATATAACAGCTATATAACGATTTTTGAAGAAATAAAGAAATCGGAAAGTGAGTATAAATAAAAGACAAGGAGAATAAACAATGCGTGAATTTAACGTAACCGGCAACTGTGTCAAAAGTGAACACTACATGGTAGATATAACTGAAAAACTCAAAAAAATAATAGCAATGGTAGACAAAAGACGCTATTTCACAATAAACCGCGCCAGACAATACGGAAAAACCACAACGCTTTACCTGCTTCAAGAAGCGTTGAAATCTGAATACGTATGCATAAAAACCAGCTTTGAGGATGCTGAAGATGAGATGTTTTCTTCGGGCCCGAATTTTTGCGCAGCGTTTTTAAAGCGATTAGACAAATCAACAATAAGTTCGTATCCGAATACAAATATTGTGTGGAAAAATGACGAAGTAGTTAATTTTATTAGTCTGGGCGAACATATAACAAACATTTGCAAAGATAATAAAGTCGTTTTGTTAATAGACGAAGTTGATAAATCGAGTAATAACCGGATTTTCCTGCATTTTTTGGGATTGTTGAGAGCTAAATTTTTAGAACGCAACGGAAATAACACCCCCACATTCCACAGCGTGATTTTAGCCGGGGTGCATGACGTAAAGAATATCAAGCAAAAAATGATAACAGCGGGAACTCACACTCAATCCAGCGGCGAAGGGATTTACAACTCACCCTGGAACATAGCCGCTGCGTTCGATGTGGATATGTCATTCAGCGCGCAAGAAATTGAGACTATGCTGCTTGATTACGAAAGCGAACACTCTTCGAGAATGAATAAAACCGAAATAGCACAGGAAATATACGATTATACAAGCGGATATCCCTTTTTAGTGTCACGTATTTGTAAAATAATAGATGAGAAGTTAGAGCAAGATTGGAGCCGCAAAGGCGTACAAGAAGCGGTTAAAATCTTGTTAGAAGAAAGTAATACTCTTTTCGATGACCTGCACAAGAATTTAGAAAACAACAAGGAACTTTCGGAGTTAATGTACGAGTTGGTAATCGCAGGTAGAAGGATAAGCTTTAGCTGGGCGAATTCAATTATAAGTTTAGGTAACATGTACGGATATATAGAAAAGCGAGACAACAAAGCTGTGGTCTCCAACAAAATATTTGAGATACAAATTACAGAGTATTTTATATCTAAAGAAGAAATTAAAAGACAGACCAAAACCGGTTCGGAAGTGGAAGATGTTGTAAACGGCAAGCAGT
>Ga0099364_10002148_pt1 | contig 31725 bp, 23 predicted proteins | sample TergutTh196P3_FD_73070 | JGI IMG/M metagenome (GOLD analysis project Ga0099364, IMG submission 73070) | Microcerotermes parvus P3 segment gut microbial communities from Pointe-Noire, Republic of the Congo - Th196 P3 | ecosystem: Host-associated > Arthropoda: Insects > Digestive system > Gut ... | reverse complement strand
TAATAAGGGTGAAAAAATTTTTTTTGGATATTAAAAATTTTTTTTTTTTTTTGGAAAGGACCCCCCCCCTGCCCCCCCTCAGAGGGGGGGGGAAGGAGATCCCCCCCCCTCTCTGAGGGGGGCAGGGGGGAGTTCCTTACCCAAATGAAAATAATTGTAACATAAACAAATAATAAATGTTTAATAAAATATTAAAGGAGGTTTATTTGAAAAGATTTTTATCTACACTAATATTTTTGTTACCAATATTTCTTTTCTCACAAGAGACGATATCTCTCGATTATGCTATACAATTAGCACGCGAAAACAATCTAACACTTCAAAGTTCGTATTTTCAGAAGGAATCTGCACGCTGGTCATATCAAAATTCAATTACACAGTACATGCCCAAAGTTAATTTTGTATATACAGGTGTATATTTGGATAAGGGGTTAGAACCTTTTCCGGGTGTCGTATTACAGGACAAACAAAATCACGTAACTAATTTACAAGTAGAGCAAATTCTCTTTGCTGGTGGTCGTTTATACAACGCCAATCAAATATCTAAGATATTATACCAGATAGAAGAAAACAACTATTTGAAAATGATAGTAGATACAGAAGTTAGAGTTACAGATTTATATTACATGATATTACAAACCTTATCGACAATCGATATTTTAACGCTTCATTTATCGTTATGTCAAGATTTAAAAACTAATACTGAGATTTTATACCAAAATGGGATAGGTCTTGAAACCGATATTATGCAATGGGATCTTAGAATCATTGAAATTGAAAATCAAAGGGATAATGTATGGAACTCATTTTTAAGTCTTGAACAAGCTTGGGCACAGACTATTGGCATTCAGAATATTTATGATATTCCGTTGCCGGAGAGTGTGCCTATTGAGTCGTTTTTAATTGAAATTCACGATTTTGCCAATCTTGAGAAACCAATAAAAAATGAAAGAATGAATGATTTTTTAACACGAGTTCATAGTTCAAACATTGATTTGAAAAACATTGATAGAACGCTTGAAGCTGCAAAATATTCAAGAAATATTTCAAAAGCAGATTTTTTACCCTCTGCTTTTCTAAGTTTTAATTATGAACTTTCTAATGATTCAGCTATTGATAAAATTCAATTTTTACGCGACCCTGCTTGGCAACTTGTTGCTAACGTTAGTTTTCCAATTTTTCACGGGTTCAGAAACTCTACTAGCGATCGCTCTAATGCTTATCAACTTCAAGCTCAGGCGAGAATATTAAACGAAACTAAGCGTGGGATTGAGATTACAGCAAGGCAAGCATGGTTCAATTTTGATAGTGCTGTGAGTTTTGTTATTCAAAATGAGAAACATTATCACCTTGCAGAACGTTCTCTAGCCATTATTAGAAACCTATATCAACAAGGTATGACAACAAATATAGCTCTTACAGATGCTCAGAATGCGGCTCTGGTATCAAATATTCAATATATTAATAGCATTTATGAATATATTAGTGTTAAGAACAAGTTAAATAGTTTTTGATATTTGTGGGGGATGCTAAAAAGTGTAATTTATATGCAATCATACCTTACACATGCCGTAGGTATGTGTCGCTAGGTAGAAACGGATACACCCACCAAATCTGCATCCCGTAGGGATGCAACAAAATGCATAGATTGTTGGTCGCGTCCCTACGGGATGCGGTTGGTGGGTGTGTATCCGTTTCTACCTAGCTTCACATACCTTCGGCATGTGTAAGGTATGATTTTATATATATATATACATAATATATATTAGAGAGGATTCATAAATGGGAGCCCAACCGAACAAGGAACGAATAAATGCGTTCCGTACAGGATTGGGAGCCCAACCGAACTAGGAACGAATAAATGCGTTCCCTACAGAATTGGGTGGCGTTCAGTACAGAATGCAATTCCCCACAAAATAAAAAATAAGGAGAAACCAACACATAATGAAACAATTAAAAGTAATACTATTGTTATTTTTACTAACAATACTTTCATGCGCAAAAGAGAAAGTAGCAGAGAATCCGGTAGAAAATGAAGAACAGTTCACCGGCTCAAGATATGTCAGAACAAGTGTGGCCAGAATAAGCAGTATAGAGCGTGTATTAAACTATTCTGGGTTTGTAGTATACGATCAAGCAATTAACATTATGCCAAATTTACCGGGAAAAATTGACAGGATTGCAGTTCGCGAGGGTCAGCAAGTTGCCTCAGGTGAATTATTAGCAATAATCGACCAGAACAGCCTTTTACAATCTGAGGCAAATTTCACCTTAGCAGAGAATAATTATCGTCGAGCTCAGAATTTATTTCAACAAAACGCTATGGATTTGCGTAGTTTTGAAGAAACCGAAATGATCTACTTAAACTCCCGGACAGCTTTTGAAACAGCTAAGGAAAACTTAGAAGTAAAAGCCCCATTTGCGGGTACCATATCGCAATCAAATTTCAGATTAAATGATAATTACAATCCCATGATGGGCATTCCACTATTTAGAATTATAAACAATAATGACATATACATAGAAGTAAACGTCACTAATAACGATGTACGACAATTAAGGTTAAACCAAAGGGTTCGTGTAAACGTTGATTCAAATATAATAGATGCTTATATAGGTTTCATTTCACCTGAAAATGACAGAGTTACAGGACTTAACCGTGTTCGTGTAGAGTTTAGAAATTCACAAAGGGATCTTAGAAATAACCAATTCGCGACAATTGAGTTCATTCCAGAATTTAAAGACAACATTTTGGTAATTCCTAGAACTGCATTAATCAATCCAACAACAGTTATATTAGCTGTAGAGGGGAAGGCAGTTTATACTCAGGTACAAACTGGGATGTCAAGTCGGCATTTTATCGAGATTGTGTCGGGTTTAAATGAAGGTGATATTGTTTTGATTGAAGGTGTATCGGGTCTTGAAAACAACGCTTCGATCATACCAATTGATATGTAGAGGTTAATGATGTATATAAGTGCTTTTTCGGTTCGCAACAAAATAACAGTTATTATGATGACTTTAATGATTATATTATTTGGAGTTATTTCATTTACACGTCTTGGACTTGATGTTATGCCCGAGATGGATTTTCCAATGGTATCAATAGTCACTTCATATTATGGAGCATCGCCAGAAGAGGTTGAATCATTAGTAACTTCCAACATTGAAATGGCGGTTTCGGGGATTAGAAATCTTAAAAATATTCATTCAACGAGTGCTGAAAACTTTTCATCTATAATGCTTGAATTTGAATGGGGTTCTGATTTAGACACAGTTACACAAGATATTCGTGATGTGGTAGATCAATTATCTGACATGTTTCCACAAGCCGTTTCAAGACCTTTAATCATGAAATTTAGTACAGCAATGATGCCGGTAGTGATGTACGGTGTTACAGGAATGGAAAGCTCACATGAGTTACGAAAACTATTAGATGACGACATCTCTAACCGTTTGAAACGTATAGATGGTGTAGGAATGATTAATGTATTTGGTGGTGAAGAAATAGAAGTACAGATTCAAGTTGATAGATTTAAACTTGAGCAATATCGTGTAAGTTTTGATGATATAAGTTTAGCTGTAATGATGCAAAACATGAACATATCAGCTGGTAATATAAACATTAATCAAGAAAACTATTTTATACGAACGATAGCAGAGTTTCGTACTATTGAAGAGATAGAAAATATACCTGTAAAATTAAATATAGATGGTTCAATGGTTCGCATACGTGATGTTGCAGAAGTTGTTGAAGCTCCTAAAGAAACGAGATATCATATTAGAACAAATTCACGACCCACTGTAGCAATGATGATATTGAAAGAATCTGATGCAAATACACTTTCTGTTACACGTGCTGTTGTTAATGAACTTAATACTTTACAAGAATCCGGCAGGTTTGATATAGAATTTCACGAAATTATGAACTTTGGTGATATGATAGAATTAACTATAAATGCAGTTAATTCAAATATAATTTTTGGAAGTATACTTGCCATTGCTCTAATGTTCTTATTTATTAGAAATTGGAGACCTACATTAGCCATTTCACTTGCTATACCGGTTTCTATTATCGCAACTTTTATACCCATGTACCTTATGGGTTTTTCTTTGAATATAATGACTTTATCTGGATTGGCTTTGGGTGTTGGAATGCTTGTTGATAACGCTGTTGTTGTTATTGAAAATATTTTTAGGCATATAGAAAACGGAAAAGATACTGTTACTGCTGCCATTGACGGAACAAAAGAAGTTGGAATGGCTATTACTGCTTCTACTTTTACTACTATTGCTGTTTTTTTACCGATGGTTTTTAGCTCGGGTATGACTTCTGTTATGGTTAGAGGACTTGCTTTAACTGTGTCGTTTTCGCTTCTGGTCTCACTATTTGTTGCTTTCACTATTGTGCCTACTATTGCTGCTGTATTATTTAAAGATAAAGATATTTTATATAAAAAACTGACTTGGTTTGAATTTCTTAGAAATATTTATGTTACTTTCTTAAAATGGTGTTTAAAAAACAGAGGAAAAACAATTCTGGGAGTGGTAGCATTATTAATAATCTCCGCTTTAATATTATCCGGTACAGGTGCTGAATTTATGCCCGCAGGCGATAATCCATTTGTCATGCTTAGCATTAAAATGCCAACAGGAACAACATTAGAAGAAACCGATGCATTAGTTTCACAAGTTGAAAAGGTTTTCGATTCAACACCAGAAATAGAGGCATATTTGATTATGGCAGGGGCATCTGATGACAGTGCTGCAAGAGCAGGTGATGATAACCCGAGCGACCAGACAGAGGCAGTGATCTGGGGACGACTAACTCACTTTTCAAGCAGAACCAGAACTCAACCTCAAATTTTAGAAGCCTTACGACCTCAAATACCTAATATTGAAGGCGGGGAAATAAGTTTCGTAGATATGATGATGGGCGGAGCTCAAAGTTCACCAGTGGAGATAAAAATATTCGGTAACGACCTTGAAGAGTTAAGTTTATTAGCCAGACAAGTATCTCAACTTATGCAAGATGTACCTAATATACGTGATATTCAAAACAGTATGGTTGAAAGAAGTCCTGAGATTCATTTTAGAATTAATAGAGATATTGCTATGCAATATGGACTTACAGCTACACAAATAGCAAGCACAATTAGAACTGCTATTAACGGCACAAATATAGGAATTCTGCGTGCAAGAGGCGAAGAGATTGATATTAGATTGCAATATAAACCAGAACAAAGACTTACAGTAGAAGATTTTGCAGAAATAAGAGTTAGCTCGCCTATGGGGTTTAGCATTCCATTAAATCAACTGGTTACGCAAGAATTTAGTCTAGGACATTCTGTTATTGTTAGAGAAGGACAGGTTAGAAAAGCTACATTAACCGCAAATATACTTGGAAGTGACTTGGCTGGTGTAACCAGAGAACTAAGAGAAAAGATACAACCTTTTATGTCAAGTATACCAATAGGTTACACGCTAGAATTTGGTGGAGCTTATCAAGATATGATTGAAGGTTTTATTACTCTAAGCTTGGCATTATTACTTTCTATCGTACTGGTATATATGGTTATGGCTTCACAGTTTGAAAGTTTAAAACAACCGTTTATTATCATGTTCACTATGCCATTATGCGTTATTGGAGTTATTGTTGCTCTATTTATTACAGGGCAAACTGTTTCAGTACTTAGTTTTGTTGGATTGATTATTTTAAGTGGTATTATTGTGAATAATGCTATCGTTTTAATCGACTACGCTAACCAATTAAGAGATAAAGGATATAATAAACATGATGCACTTGTTAAAGCTGTTTTTGATAGAATTAGACCTGTTTTAATTACTTCGCTTACTACTATTTTCGGTATGTTCCCAATGGCAATTAGTAAAGGTGAAGGCTCTGAAATGATGAACCCGATAGCTATTACTATTATCGGAGGGCTGATGAGTGCTACTGTTTTTACACTTATCGTTATACCTGTTATTTATAGTTATTTTACGAAAGATAAGGAATAAGAGGATATTACCATGAAAATAAAACTACTATTAACTACAATATTGTTATTTACAACAATATTATTTTCTGAAACAATAGCAATCAGACCATCAAACTGGGATTCACCCGATGCAGGTACAGAAAATAATCCTTATTTAATTGACAATTTGTCTAATTTAAGATGGTTGTCAGAAAACGCTATTGACTGGTGGGTGGATGAATTCACACCTATCCATTTCCTTCAAACTGCTGATATTGACGCAACCGAATCTAAAAACTGGAACGATGGCACCGGTTTTCGCCCTATTGGTCGTCTTGGTACTGCTCAAGGTTGGAGTATATATCATGTCAATCTATTTGTAGGTGTATATAATGGTAATAATCATAAGATCAGTAATATCTACAACGCTTATGATTTTCGTCCTTACTTCAGTGCTACAGGACTTTTTAGTTATGTTCAAGATTCTATTATCGAAAATCTTAGTCTAGAAAATATTCAAATAGAGACCTCATTAGAAGATGAAGTTGGTGGTGTAGCTGGATATTTATACAGATCAATAATACGAAATTGCACTACATCAGGTTACATAAATGTAAATAGAAACGATATGTATGTCGGTGGAATAGTTGGAGAAATGCGAGATGCTGAAGTTGTAAACAGCTCTTCTACTGTCAATATTATCGGAATAGGTACTGACTTAACGATTGGAGGCATAGTAGGTTACGCTAGAAACACATCTTCAATACGACATAATACAAGTTCAGGATATTTACATGGAGAAGGGAATAGACCGACTTTAGGCGGAATTGTAGGTGAAGCTTACCAGAATGTTAATATTGAAAATAACATATCGCATAGTACCTTAAATATTGAACGTGCAACCTTTACGAGTGCAGGAGGTATTGTTGGACGGGCAAATAGGAATAATTCCATAACATACAACGGTTCTCATAGTTCTATTAATTTAAAATCGACATTTGTAACTAGTGGGGGGATTGTAGCAAATCTAAGTAGGGATAGTATTGTAGAAAATTGCTATGCTATTGTCGATATTAATGCTTCTGGCGGAACAGGTCCTGATATAGGTGGTATAGCAGGTTATGTTTCTAACAATTTAGGCTCCAGTAAAATCCTAATAACGAATAGTTTTGCAATCGGTACTATTAATATAAACGGAAATAATTCTGAAATTGGAGGTATAGCATCTAGTATAAACAATGATGTCATTATCGACAAATGTTATTCTGTTGTAAGATTTATAGGGAACTCAGGATATATTAATGGTGGAGGGATCTCTTACCGTAAATCAGGTAACGCCATTATTTCTAATTCTTGTTGGGATGAAGAAATAACTAATATTAATATAGCTATAAATATTGGTATGAACTATAATATCGTTAACACATCTGGGAAAACAACGAGCCTGATGAAAGATATTGATACATTTACTGATTTGGGATGGGATTTTTCTGATATCTGGGATATAATGCAAGATGTAAACACAGGTTACCCATATTTAAGGAACATGCCTGAACCGGAATACAATTTAGCTGTCCAATTAGTTAATCCTCCCAATAACTCAATCAACAAAGATTTCGACCAGATTTTACAATGGATGCCGGGACCTTCGACTGAACACACCGGATATAAACTATTCATAGGGACTTCCAATCCGCCTAATACGATGCATGATGTAGGTTTAACTACTAGTTGGAATGCTTTTTATGAATGGGGAACTAAATACTACTGGCAAATTGTGCCCTATGGTACTGATAATGATTTAGAATATTATCCTGTCTGGACATTTACGACAATGCCAGATCCGACAATTGTTGAGTTCCCTTATTTTCAAGATTTTCCAACAGGTTGGCTACCTTTGGGTTGGAGAAATTTTAGTTACAATTCATATTATGAACTTACATCTGTGCAAGCAGCAGTATATAGCCCTTATTATGCACTTACCATGTCTTTATACGCTCCAAACGGAAAAAATACAATTATAACTCCGATGATTGATAATATCCTTAACAAACGTGTAATATTTTATGCTAGAGGACAAACCGATAAAATACTTTACGTGGGAACACTTTCAAATGTATTAGATGAAGATAGTTTTAAAGTTATAGAAGGTATACCATTAACTCCATATTATATGAATTATGTTGTTTCTTTAGACAGTGCAGAGGGTAGTTATTTAGCTTTCAGAATAGGTGATAACACAAGTGCATATGGAGCAACCATAGATGATATTTTAATTGAATTAAATCCCAGTGAAGCTGATATCGTTTATAATTTACCATACCTTAATTTTGGTTTGGTTCCCTACCATGAGCAGAAAACAGCAACTATGAGATATTCCAACATTGGAAATGATAACTTGATATTCTATCATTTATTACCAGATTTCATTTCAACTAACATTGCCGATCCGATAATAATAACACCAGGTAATAGCCAAGTGATTGTTTATACTTTTCAAGGATTAGAGCCGGGTAAATTTACAGAACCGATATGGATTGAAACAAATACAGAAACTAATAATTATTTTTCTATACCAGTAGATGCACATGTTGTTTCTTTTGACTTAGGAGAAATAGTTGAGATAGGAAGTGGAAATCGTGACGGTTGCCCACAACCATGGGTACCTATGTTTGATTATAATTATACTCAAACCATATATTTAGAAGATGAAATTAATAGACAGGATGGTGAGTGGATAACAACAATTTCGTATAGAATCAGTTTTGACAATAATCCATATTATTCAGACATCGTGAAAATCTATATGGGACTTACAAATAGAACTACACTAAGCGATTATGATTGGATAGATATGAACACTATGCAACAAGTGTTTTATGGTAGTTTTATCAAATACAAAATTTTAGGTGAGCAAGAAACTTGGCTAGAAATTGTTCTTGATGAGCCTTTTCTTTATACTTCTGGACAAAACCTTGTAATTGCTGCTATTAAGGATTCATCTATCTTGTTAGAAAATCAAAGCACATTTTATTGCAGTGTTAGTGATACCAATAGAGCGGTTTCTGGAAATGTCACTACATATCCGCCATTTACTGTAGGACTTGCCAATACATTGATCCCTAACACAAGACTTCGTTTTTCGAAACACTTAGTAAACGAAGGACCCGGCAGTATTTCACCAACTATTACAAGACTTCATGGTAATTATCCTAACCCATTTAACCCTGAAACAACAATTAGTTTTTCTTTAGAAAAAGCAGGGGAGGTTATTATTGATATTTACAACATTAGAGGACAAAAAGTTAATACTGTATTGCACGATTTTATTGATAAAGGTGAACATAAAGTGGTGTGGAAAGGACATGATGACACCGGAAAAAACGTTAGTAGCGGGGTCTATTTATACAGAATGCAAGCCGATAAATTTGTTGATACGAAGAAAATGATTTTGATTAAATGATGGGTTTCTTTACGGAGCGCATCCAATCCTGTAGGGAACGCACCCAATCCTGTAGGGAACGCATTTATTCGTTCCTAGTTCGGTTGGGTTCAAATTGAGAATTAGGAATGAATAAATGCGTTCCGTACAGGATTTGGAGCCCAACCGAACTAGGAACGAATAAATGCGTTCCCTACAGGATTGGGTGCGTTCCCTACAGAATTAGTTGCGTTCCCTACAGAAAATAAATCGTCCCTGATAAGAAAGTGTTAACAATATCGTTTTCTAATTGTAACATCAAAGCACCTTCTTCGTTCAAACCAAGGTAATTACCGGCATATCTAGTATCTCCAGTTTCAATTTCAATTCTTTTATTTAACAAATAATCATGTTCAGCGTAATAAGCTGATAAAAACTGAAAACCTTCTGCTTCAAATTGCAAATAATCGCGAAAAAATAAATCCAATATTTTATGTAAAAATTCTTCATTATTAATATCTTTCTGCAATTTATCTTTTATCGAAATAGAAAATGCTGGCGAATTATTCGTATTTACACCAATACCGATGTTAGTCATGCCTAATTTACGATGAGAAGCACAAAGCAATCCGCATATTTTGTTGTCATCTAAATAAACATCATTAGGCCATTTTATCTTGAAAAAGCATTGGTCTTGTTCATTTTTCAAACTTTCTAAAGCTTTTAATACACATACACCGATAAATAGAGGAAAACATATGTGCTTAGATATATGCTTCATGCCTAAACTAAACCATAAACCGCCAAGGGGAGACTCCCAAAGTTGCCCTTTGCGACCCAGCCCATTAGTTTGAGTTTCAGAAATAATTAAAAAATTATCTGTATGTTGTTGTGTGATAATATATTTATCTGCAAGCTCTTTGGTGGATTTTATGATTTTATGTTTTTCGATATACATTTTCTACATTATTCGTTCTAAGAAAGTTAGACGTTCAGTAGCACCTGAATTTAAATTCAAACGAAACACATGTGTAAAAGCATCTTTCTTTTCAGCTGATATGCTAGAATTTAAAATCTCTACATTCGTATTTCCTACTCTACGAATAATTTCTATTTCTACAGCTTCAGATTTATTATTGGTTACAGTTACTTCAAATTCTGTTTCACGAACTCTTCCGGATGATTGAAAATTAAGAACTTGAGTTTCTGCTACAATATCAAAAGCAGAACCAATTCTAAGCTCAACATCTTGGTTTAAGGATGTGTTTTCAAGACGTGACACACCTACAAATTGTTGTGTTCCGTCACTATCATCAACCTCATAAAAATTAACATTTCCACGCGGTAGTGCAAGTCCTAACCCTGCTGCAGTAGAATTACGAAAGGTTATAAACACATCAACATCAGAAGATTGAACTGCATATTGATATTTTTTTGCGTAATTTACTGTTTGTACAGGATATAAAGTAAGTTGTTTTTCTTGGTTGTTGTCAATGTCGGCTGGAAGGTCAAGTGTAAACATTCTAAGATCAGAAAAAGCACGTTCTTCAAAAGAAGGTGCCGCTTCCATTCTTCCAAAAGATGCCATTGCCATATCACTGCTGGTGCGATACATTTGTTGTTGTAAATGCGTTGATACATCACCGGATATTAGTTTTAATCTTACGTTTTTGTAGTCTTTCCCGGAACGATTGTTAATGGTTACCCATGAATTGAAGCTAAATGTATTGCTACCTAAAACTACATTATAGGTTGCTCGCCAATCAATTCCGTACATTAGGTAGGAAAGGTCTGCTGAGAATTTTCCCGCCCTTTCGCTTTGCAATTGCCATCGTAATGTTGGGCGACTGTAAAAATCAGACGGCATTTCAGAAAGCAGAACATTGTTTACCTTTGACGAATTAATTATATTCAATTCGTTGGTAGTAGAGTTTAACAACCCGTAATTACCGAAATCAAAGAACACAAGCAAACCTGAGAATGTTTCAGTGTCAGTGCTAAGCATAACGGAACGGTTGATATAACGTTGCATCATTTTTTGAGTATTAGATAGATCGTACTCAAAATTTTGAGAAAATAGTTGTACATTTCGGTTGCTGGGCAAAAATATCACGCTTTCTGAGATAATCGTAGACGGGATATCATCGTAAGAAATAAACTGAATGCCACGGCTAAGATCAAGCTCGATTGTCGTGCGATAAAGTGCCTGGTCACGGTTGTAAATTGTTAGAAAGTCTGTGCTAAAAGTGTACATAAACCGTGATAATAGAAAAAGTACGAATAAAATTCGTTTCATAAGTTAACTCCTTTGTTTTTTTAATTGACAATTGACAGTTGACAGTTGACAATTGACAATGAGAGAAGTACTGTGAACTCCCCCCCTGCCCCCCCTCAAAGAGGGGGGGCAATTGTCAACTGTCAACTGTCAATTGTCAATTATAAACCAACATGCAATCTCCGTAGCTAAAAAATCTATATTTTTCTGCTATTGCTGTATCATACGCTTTCATCGTAAATTCATAGCCAGCAAAGCCTGCTACTAGCATTATCAAACTAGACTCTGGCATATGAAAATTAGTCAGTTGCGCATCAATTACATTAAATGGCTGACCGGGATATAAAAATATATCAGTCCATTTCGTGCCATATGCCAACTGTCCATCTGAATAAAAACTTTCTAAAGTTCTAGTTGTTGTTGTACCAACGGAAAGAATGCGTCCACCTTTCTTTTTCGCTTCATTGATTGTATTAGCTGTTTCTCTCGATATTTCGCATAATTCCGCGTGCATTTTATGATCATTAATTTTATCTGTTGAAACAGCTTTAAAAGTGCCTAAACCCACATGCAACGTTATTTCTGTTATTTCCACCCCTTTATTTTTAATCTGCTCTAATAACGATTCTGTGAAGTGTAAGCCAGCTGTAGGTGCTGCTACAGAGCCTTCATGTTTAGCATAAACAGTTTGATACCTTTCTGTATCAGATATTTCTGCATCACGATGGATATAAGGGGGTAAAGGAACGTTTCCATATGTTAGCTCACTATTTTCAGGATTATCAAAGCGGACACGAACTATACCTTCAGAATTTTTACTAATTATTTCAGCTGATAAATTATCACTTATTTTTATACGGCTGCCCGGCACAATACCTTTGCCCGGTTTTACTAAGCAAGACCATTCACATGAATTATCTTTATGTAAAAGAAATAGTTCGACAGAACCTCCAGTTTCTTTTTTACCATAAAGACGTGCTGGAATTACTTTTGAATTGTTAAGTACAAGAACATCGCCGGCATTAAGATAATCTAAAATATCTGAAAATGTTTTATGACTAATCCTTTGCGTTGATTTGTCTAATACCATCATTCTTGAGGTTTCACGTTTAGACAAAGGATACTGGGCGATTAACTCCTTTGGTAATATATAATTATATGATGATCTGTCAAGTAAGTTCATTATTCTCCATATTGGTAAAATTAATATTATGGTTGCATTCCCCACCCTATTTTAATATCGCTCTAAAATGACCAAAAATGATTTTACTTTGCAATAAAACCGGGATTTTTCTTTCATCATTAGTCAGCCAAATGTGAATATCTCCGGTTTGTTGAAAGATAGCTTCGCCAGCTAAACCGGGTTCAACAACCAAGCATTCAATTTCACCAAGAACAGTTTTTATCTTCTCTTTTCGTAATACTTTAACTGAAGCATCATAATTCTTACCATCAACTGTCAAAGGTAAGTCAATAACATCTCCAATTTCTAACTCACGGGTACGAACCATATAAAAAGCAGAGAGTAAATCGTAGGTTGTACTAGGAATTTCAATACGTACTTCTTCCCATTCGCCCGCACCAAATCTAAAACTGGAATAGATAGAAAAGTTTTGTTGTAAGAAGTTTTGATGGATACGGTGCTGACGATATTTACCTTCCTGAAGACGTTTTGTAAATACAAGACTCTCGAAACTGTCATAAATACTAATAGATTCAATCTCATCGCGTACACGAAATATTTTATCAAAAAACGAATTAGTCGATGCTAATGAACGGATTACATACACTTCTTGTCCACGATATTCACTTTTACTTATCTCTAATTTTGCTTCACCAGCGGTTAATCTGCCGTATCTAATTTCATAAGTTAAAACCTCTCCATCGTTGAATAAACCCCAGCAAGAATGAATATAAACAAATGATAAGATAAAGATTAATATTAAACTTTTCACAAAGTGCCGCCTGTTATAAATAGTTCTTCACCGGTTAGATGTAAGTTAAGTTCCGATGTTAAATATAAGATAAGACTACATACATCATCTACGCTAGCTAATTTATTTAAACTAGTTTTTAAAAGTTCTGTTGCAAAATATTTCTCGCGAAATTCTGCATAATCAGAAGAAAAATCAACAGACTGCGTAACAACGGGACCGGGTGATACTGTGTTAATAAAGACATGTTTACTGCCAACTTCCATAGAAACAGACCGCGTAAGATTAGCCACAGCAGCCTTTGTGCAAGAATATACAGAACCGTCTTTTAAACCAGTTCTAGACACATGGCTACCTAATAAAACAATACGTTTAACTGCTTCACTATTAGAAAGTTCTAAATTAATTATTCCTTTTAAGAAGTGAATACAACCTAACAAATTTACTTCAATTATTTCTTTGGTAATTTCTAAACTAGTGGAACTTAAAGGCTGATGGTCATAACTACGTGTTGCAGGAAAATATACAGCTCCTAAACTTTTACTTAAATTTAAACAAGATTGACTAAATATGGTCTCCAATTGTTTTACATAATCTGCGTAATCACGAATGTCACTGCTGATTCCATGAACATTGGCACAGGATAAGAGGTCATTAATTTTATCGTTATTTTTATGATAAAATAAAACTAAATTACTCACTAAGGGCTGAAGATAATGCGATAATTCACTACCAATGTGAGAATTGGCGCCATAGATTATGTAAGTTTCTGGATGGGGAAGATTGTTTTTTATTAGGTTCATGGGGTTTCCTTTTGTGAGCGGTGTTTGTACGGAACGTAGCGGCATATGCGGTATTTATATATAAATCCACACCATCCCGAAGGGATCGATCGCTATGTAGAAAACGACACCTCCACCTTGATTTCCATGCTCACACCTTCGGTGTGAGGTTGTATTTATGTGTAAATCCACACCATCCCGAAGGGATCGATCGCTATGTAGAAAACGACACCCTCACCTTGATTTCCATGCCGTAGGTATGGAACCTAAACGATTTGAATATATAATTGGGTATATGTGGACATTATTAACCTTATATATTATTTATTTATTCCACATCATCCCGAAGGGATCGGTCGCTATGTAGAAAACGACACCCCCACCTTAATTTCCATGCCGAAGGTATGGAACCTAAACGATCTGAATATATAAATGGGTATATGTTGACATTATTAATCCCTATATTTATATTTGTTCCACACCTTCGGTGTGGTGATAGTTTCGTGGGGCATCGTTTTCTACATAGCGATCGACACCTTCGGTGTGAGGTGGTATTTAGATATAAATCCGCATCCCTACAGGATGCGGTCGGTATGTGCGTGCGTTCCGTACAGGATTGAGAATTAGGAACGAATAAATGCGTTCCCTACGATAATTTTTCTCCAAAATTTGTCAAGACGTTTTTTGTCGAAAATAAATAAAAAAAAACTTGACAGATTTTACATATTTTTTTCATTGTAAAAAACTACAAATAAAAAACTAGGATAATATGAGAAATTACAACAAAAAACGATCAAAAGCTGAAAAATTAATTTTACTTTTATTTATGGTTTTCGTGTTTTTCAGTCTTACATCGGTCATTATAACAGATTATAAACCTGATAATTTAGTATTACTAGACTACTATCCCATAACACCTGAAATTATTAGCTTACGTGAAAGAATTGATGCCATTTTAGAAGATTACGCATCATTTGAATACACTATTGGCTTAAAAATTGTGTCAATTGACGTTCCACAAATCTTTTACGAATTAGATTCTGATTTAGCATTGGCACCAGCTTCAAATTTAAAAGTTATCACTTCTGCGGCAGGGTTTGAGTTATTAGGTGCCGATTTTCAATGGACTACGGATTTTTTTGTTAGTCCTGCCAATAATCTATACATTCGTGCTAGTGGTGACCCCACTTGGAGTGACAGTTATAGTCGTAACAGACTGAATAATATTACAAAAAGCATAGCAGACTCTTTAAAATCACATGGTTTTTCCACGATAAATAACATTATTGTATCTCCATCTGGTTTTAACAGTGCCGAATTAGGTTTAGGATGGCGTTTAGAAAACAGATTGCATGCATACAGTGCAAAATCATCAGCTCTTGCATTTAATGATAATTCAGTACAAATCAGAATTTCTCCAACAACAGCAGGTTCTAATGCCAGAATCAACCTGCATCCAGTTAATGCAGGATTTAAAGTTATAAATAACGTTAGAACAACAACAAATAGAAATAGTCAGGGTTTTAATTTTTCAGCCGAGCAAGACAGTAACACAGTCACTGTTATGGGTAATATTTGGGTAAATAGCCGTCCCCAGTATAGAACTATTGCCGTGCCGCGTCCAGATTTATATTCGCTTGACGTTTTATCCGGTAAGTTAAAAGAATACGGAATAAGAATTAATGGCAGAATTTACCATGACACTTTATTACCTCGCGACATATCTTCCAATAGATATGAAAAGAAGTTTTCTTTATATTCTCCACCACTTTATGAAGTTGCTGAAGAAATAAACAAAAGAAGTAATAATTTTATAACAAACCAGTTATTTCTAACAATTGAAGACCAAAATACATGGTCTGTTGATAGCGAAAAAATTATTAAGCAATGGTTATTATCACAAAACGCCGTTGTTGATAGCCTTAAAATGTACGATGGTTCAGGGTTGTCTTATCTAAACACTACAACAGCAGATTTGTTAGTTGATGTTTTGAGAATTATGTCAAAATCTGAATGGGCGGATGAGTTCAAAATGTCAATGGCTATTAGCGGTATAGACGGAACCTTAAAAAACGCTCTTAATGACGAAAGATTAAATAACAGAGTTTATGCTAAAACAGGGTTCATTTCTGGTGTTAGAGGGCTTACTGGCTATATATACACACAGGAAAATGAATTGTTGGCTTTTTCTTTTATTGTAAATAAAGAAGGCTCAAGAATTACAAATTTCAACCGAATTATAGAGAGAGTTTTAATAGAACTATTTGAATTTAAACGAGATATTTATATCTCAGGTGACACAAATGCAGATAAAAGTAAACGATATACCCTACACATTTGACGAAAACGAACTTTCTATTGCTGAAATTCTTGATAAATTGAGATACACTTTTCCTATTATTATCGTTAAGCATAATGATAAAGTTATAAATAGTGAAAATTTTGATAATTATTTGATATATGATAACGACGAAATTATAATACTGCATATTTTCGCCGGTGGATAAATTAGCCCTTTACGTAGAGACTTTTCGGATAATAATCATAAATGGAGGATAAATGAAATATTTAGAAGCTAATCCTGAGCTTTGTATTGGTTGTAACACATGCGTAGACGTATGTTCAGCCATGTTTTTTAAGGAAAAAAGCAAAGAAAAATCAGCAATAAAAATTAAAGAAAAAGAAGATAAATTTGACATTGCTGTTTGTAATCAATGTGGAAAGTGCATGGCACTTTGCCCAGCACAAGCCCTGAAAAAGAATTCACAAGGCGTTGTTATGCTAAGCAAAACAGATTGCATCGGGTGTCTAATATGTGTTGCCGAATGCCCGATTGACTCAATGAACTATTTGGTTAATGAAAATGAACCATTCAAATGTATCGCATGTGGAGCTTGTGCAACAAAATGCCCTGCTGGTGCATTAAAGATCGTTAAGGAGTAATCAATGATTGAATCTATACAAGAATTAAAATCAAAGCATAATACGCTAAAAGAATTTACTTACCAGTTAGGAAAGGTTGATAAAGGCTATAACAAACGCACTCTTTACATAAATCTTTCTACAAATGAGATTAAAGAAAAACCTGTTTCTGAGGAAATGATTGAAAGATTTACCGGTGGAAAAGGGTTCGATATGAAACTTCTATTCGATGCTGTTAATGAAAATACGAAATGGAACGATGAGGAAAACGAAATTTGTATCGCTACAGGACCTATTGGTGGAAATACAAATTACCCCGGTGCTGGAAAATCTATCGTTGTAACTCTTTCACCTATGACAGGTATACCCATCGACAGCAATGTCGGCGGGCATTTCGGTCCGTATTTAAAGTTCTCTGGGTTTGATGCTTTAGAAATTCAAGGCAAAGCCAAGAACGATGTTATAGTTTATATTGACGGCAATAATGGCAAAATAAAGATTTTTGAAGCACCTTTAGAAGCTATCGATGCACACATACTTTCCGAACAATTACACGACATGTTTGCCGAAAACGAAAGTGAAAAACAACATATCTCTGTTGTTTCTGCAGGCTCTGCTGCACAACACGCATACATGGGTATGCTAAATTTCTCCTTTTACGACAGAACAAGAAAGTTGTCCAGACTAAAACAAGCTGGACGCGGGGGAATCGGACACGTTTTTAGAGATAAGAAAATCAAAGCATTAGTTATAAAATTCACGGGTCTGAAACCGGATTTAAACAATGTAGTCGACATGAAAACACTAAAAGAAACAGGTTTAAAACTGCATAAGCAGATAAATAAACTTGACGCAAGCCAGTTTACTATGCGTGAAGTGGGTACTGCTAATATAGTTAGTGTTATGAACGATTATGACTTATTACCCACTAAAAACTTCAAATATGGTTCCGACCCTCAATCTGTAAAAGTTGATAAAAAAGTTTTAAAAACTTTATTTACTCAAAATTCTGCAGATGGGTGCTGGTTCGGATGTTCTTTGCATTGTGCAAAAACAGTTGATAATTTTAATCCAAGAACGGGACCATATAAAGGCACTTCTGTAACAGTTGACGGACCAGAGTATGAGACTGTTGGAGGTTGTGCTTCAAACTTATATATCTGGAATGCAAAAGATTGCGTAGAAATTAATTTTTATTGCGATACATATGGTGTTGACACTATTTCTTTCGGTTCTACAGTTGCTTTTCTAATGGAATGTTATGAATATGGAATTCTTACAAAAGAAATAACTGAAGGCTTAGATTTAACTTGGGGGAATGCTGATAGCACCCTAGAAATTCTGCATCAAATGTCAAAAGGACAAGGTTTTGGTCTTAAAGTGGGAAAAGGCACTAGATGGCTTAAGAATTGGCTTATTAATGAACATAATGCCGATGCAAATCTTCTTAAAGATATCGCTATGGAAGTTAAAGGATTGGAGTATTCCGAGTATGTTTCAAAAGAATCTCTGGCACAGCAAGGTGGTTATACTATGGCTTTAAAAGGACCTCAACACGATGAGGCTTGGCTTATTTTTATGGACATGGTAAATAACTCTATGCCTACTTTCGAGATGAAAGCAGAGGCTTTGCACTATTTTCCAATGTTCAGAACTTGGTTCGGATTACAAGGACTTTGTAAACTTCTCTGGAACGATACTATTCCAGAAGGGAATAAAGAAACAAAAGAACCTGCTAAAGTTGTGGAACATGTGGAAAACTATCACAAAATTTATACCGCTATTACAGGGAAATTTATGGATACAGATAGCATGATTTTGCAGTCGGAAAGAGTCTATAATTTCCAAAAAATATTTAATTTAAGAATGGGTGGAGGGAAAAGAACCGATGATATTCCTCCATACCGCGCAGTAGGTCCTGTTACAGAAGAAGAATATTTGTCTAGAGAAGAAAGATACGATAAACAACTTGTTGAAAAAGTTGGTGTAGACCCTAAACAAATGAGCTTACAAGAAAAGATGAAAACATTAAGAGAGTATAGAATGGGACAGTATGAAGTTCTTGTAGATACAGTATATAAGAGAAAGGGATGGGACAAAAATGGAGTGCCGACTTTAGAACACCTGAAAAGAATTGGTATGGATTTACCAGAGCTGATAGAGATTGTTGAGAAATATAGATGATCCGTCCTGTACGGAACGAATAAATGCGTTCCCTACAGCAAACACCCATAGGTTCCATACCTACGGCATGGGAATCAAGGTGGGGGTGCCGTTTTCTACGTAGCGATCGATCCCTTCGGGATGGTGTGGATATGTATAAATACCACCTCACACCGAAAGTGTTGATTTATATAAATACCGCCTCACATCGAAGGTGTTGATTTATATATAAATACCGCCTCACACCGAAGGTGTTGATCGCTACTTAGAAAACGATGCCCCACAAAACAACCACCACACCGAAGGTGTGGAACAATTGAATATGATAAGAAATATGTCGTTTAGGTTCCATACCTTCGGCATGGAAATCAAGGTAGGGGTGTCGTTTTCTACGTAGCGATCGATCCCTTCGGGATGGTGTGGAACGAATGAATGCGTTCCGTACAGGCATAAATTGGATCCTAACCGAACTAGGAACGAATAAATGCGTTCCGTACATGCATAAATTGGATCCCAACCGAACTAGGAACGAATAAATGCGTTCCGTACAGGCATAAATTGGATCCCAACCGAATTAGGAACGAATGAATGTGTTCCCTACAGATCCATAAGATTTCTCAGAATTTTCAAACCTTCTATATTTCTTGGTGTTGCCCTTAGGATGATATCCGGGTCAACATGTTCTACAGTAAAAATTTTGTTATTTATAACCGCGTTAATTTGGTTCCATCCTTTTCTATTAATCACGTCATCTGCTGAAACGCCGGGATATGTAATGATAATAATATCCGGATTGTTAATAACAACATCTTCTGGATTCACCATAGCGTAATCCCGTATCAGTTTTGGAAAAATATTTTGAAAGCCAGCATAAATAAGCAGTTGCCCTAAAAACGAACTGTTATCAGCACTCATAATTGGGTTTCCGTATATTTCTATATAAACCTTTGGTCCGTTTATATTTGAAACTGATAATAAATTAATTTCACTCTCAATGTATGTGGCAAGTGAATCAGCTACATCAACTTTATCCACAATTTCTCCTATCTCTTTAATCGTGCCTAGTAAATCAGCAATAGAGCTAGGATAGAATTGATAAGTTTCAATGTTTAATCTTCTAAGTTGTTGTGTAATCTCATTTTGTTCAAGTGATGTAGTGAAAACTATTGACGGGTTTAAAGACAATATTTTCTCTAAACTATAACTTCCAAAATTTCCAACAGAACTTATATTTTTTAGTTGCTCGGGATAATCACACTCATATGTAACACCTACGATTCTATCTGATACGCCTAAAAAATATATGATTTCTGCAATTTCTGGTGATAGAACTACGTATCTGTGAAGGCTTGCTTCTTTATCTTTTGTGCAAGATATTAGAATCAATAAAATAAATAAGATGATTGTGGAAAATATGTTTTTCATGGATTGTTTCCTTTCTTTGTCAATGATTCTGTATGGAACGAATATAAATATAAGAGGTTAATAATGTCCACATATATCCAATTATATATTCAAATCGTTTAGGTTCCATACCTTCGGCATGGAAATCAAGGTGGGGCATCGTTTTCTACGTAGCGATCGATCCCTTCGGGATGGTGTAGAACGCATACATGCGTTCCCTACATAATATATTCAACAGCGATATCTTTTGCTAATTTTCTAATTTTAGCGATATATCCTGCTCTTTCTGTCACGCTAATCACACCTTTTGCGTCTAGAAGGTTAAATGCATGTGAGCATTTTAGCAAGAAATCATACGCAGGGTAAATTAATTTTTTTTCTAACAAATTTATAGCTTGAATTTCGCATATTTTAAATCTTTCAAAAAGCTCATTAGCATCAGCATCTTCAAAGTTGAATTTAGAGAATTGTTGCTCTTTCACATAGAATAAGTCACCATATAAAGTGTCATTATTCCATTTAATAAGTCTAAAATCATCAACATTTTGAATATACATGGCAATTCTTTCAAGTCCGTAAGTAAGCTCTACGCTAATTGGGGATAGTTCAACGCTTCCAACTTGTTGAAAATAAGTAAACTGTGATATTTCCATACCATCCAACCATACTTCCCAGCCCAACCCCCATGCTCCAAGAGTTGGTGATTCCCAGTCATCCTCCACGAATCTAATATCGTGTTTTTCTATCTGTATACCTATTCTTTTAAGGCTTTCAAGATACAAGTTTTGAATGTCTTTCGGAGAAGGTTTTATCAGAACTTGAAACTGGTAATAATGCTGTAATCTATTCGGATTTTCACCATATCTTCCATCTTTTGGTCTTCTACATGGTTGTGCGTAGGCAATTTTAGTATCAGATTTAGATAAAGCACCAAAAAATGTGTTCGGATGAAAAGTACCTGCCCCCATTTCCATGTCGTATGGTTGAAGAATACAACAACCATTTTCCGACCAATAATTTTGTAGTTCAAAAATTATATTTTGAAAGTTCATATCATCCTCTTTTATCCTCTGTTATAACGCATAGAATAGCGTTTTTGGGAACACTGTCTGCAACTTTATATTGAATTTCGGTTATAACGCCATCGCATTCTGCATACAGATTATTATACATTTTCATAGCGTCAAGAATCACAACAACTTCGCCTTCTTTAACTTTGTCACCTATGCTTTTTTTATAATCAATGATTATTCCCGGCATTGGTGCTAAAATTTTTTGTGTTGATTCCATAATTTCTCCTTATTTATAATGGTACATTACCGTGTTTTTTCCATGGTATTGATTCTGTTTTTGTTAACATTGCTTCCAATGCCGAGATTAGTCTAATTCTTGTTTCCGATGGCTTTATAACAGCATCTACATAACCACGTTCAGCCGCACGATATGGGTTATTAAATAAGTCTTCATATTCATTAATTTTGTTTTCACGTTCTAAATCAGGGTTTGGAGCTTCAGAAATTTCCTTACGATAGATAATATTTGCAGCACCTTGAGCTCCCATAACAGCAATTTCAGCAGAGGGCCATGCAAAAATCATATCAGCACCGAGATGTTTAGAACTCATTGCAATATAAGCTCCCCCGTAATTTTTCCTTGTTACAACTGTTAATTTTGGTACAGTAGCTTCTGAATAAACCCAAAGTAATTTGGCGCCGTGTCGTATTATTCCGTCCCATTCTTGTTCTGTACCGGGCAAGTAACCGGGCACATCAACAAAACTAACTATAGGAATATTAAAAGCGTCGCAAGTTCTAATAAATCTAGATGCTTTATCAGAAGCATTAATATCTAAGCAACCTGCAAGAACATCCGGCTGGTTTGCAATAATACCAATAACGTTTCCATTGAGCCTTGCATAACCTACAACGATATTAGTTGCGTAGTATTTATGAAGTTCAAAAAAATCTTTATCGTCCACAATACTGTAAATAACATCTTTGATATTATAAGGAATTTTGGGATTATCTGGAATTAAAGTGTCTAATTCTTCGCACACCCGATCGGGACTATCTAAAGTTTCTTGATATGGTGGGTTTTGCTTATTATTATCTGGTAAATAAGATAATAGATGCTTAATATTATCAAGGCAATCCTTATCATTTTCGCAGGCAAAATGAGCGTTTCCGCTTTTTTTATTGTGTGTCATGGCACCGCCTAAGGATTCTTGAGAGGTCTCCTCACCAGTTACTGCACGTATCACGTCTGGTCCTGTAATGAACATAAAACTTGTGCCTTTCACCATAAACACAAAATCCGTCATTGCTGGTGAATAAACAGCACCACCTGCACAAGGTCCCATTATGGCAGAGATTTGAGGAATTACACCAGAAAAACGTGCGTTGCGAAAAAATATATTACCATATCCACAAAGAGAGTCAATTCCTTCTTGAATTCTTGCTCCACCAGAATCATTCATTCCCACAACGGGTTTGCGTGCTTTCGCTGCTAAATCCATAATTTTACATATCTTGGCAGAATGCTGTTCTCCTAAAGAACCGGCACGAGAAGTAAAATCTTGTGCAAACGCAAAAACAACTCTGCCGTGAACTGTGCCGTGTCCTGTAATTACACCATCTGAGGCAATTTCAGTGTTTTCAAAACCGAAATTTGTGCATCGGTGTTTTACAAACATATCAATTTCTCTAAAAGTTCCTTCATCAAAGAAATAATCTAATCTTTCTCTAGCTGTAAGTTTGCCTTTACTATGTTGGGCTGCTATTGCTTTTGAGCCACCCATCTCATATACTAAGTTTTCTTTATCAGAAAGTTCTTTGATTTTGTCTTGTATTGATTTCATTTATGCTCCTTAAAAACATCTATTATATTTATTCTCAATGCCTTATATGCAGGATAGAAGGTTCCTATCATACATATAGCCATTGTTAAGAAAGAGTACATAAGCATTCTTATAAGACTTATGTCAACCGGTACAGCAGTAAATGGGAATCCCGGTACAGGTATTAGAATCATTGCATATTTATCTTGTAGAAACAACAGAAAATAAGCTAAAATATTTGCCACCATTATGCCCGCAATACAGACAAAAAATCCCATTATTACAAAAAAATGAATTATGTCATTTTTGTTCATACCGAGTGTTTTTAAAATGGCTATTTCTTCTCTTTTTTCCGTTGCTGTTCTAATAAAATTACCCGTTATGTTGAAAGATGCAAGTACAAGAATTATCGATAAAACTATTAACATGGCAATTTTTTCAACTTGTATAGCTTGGAATAACGTGCTGTCATACTCCGACCAATGTTGAGCTGATAAATAAGGATGATCACGCTCTATCTGCGGACGTATTTCTTTGCCGTTATTAGTTGTTTTAACTTCAATAAAATCAACTCCTGTATGGCGTTTAAAACCTTTAGACTTTTCTATATCAATAAAGCTGTAAAGCCTGTCAAATTCTGGCAATCCCGACTGAAAAATACCAACAACCCTATATCTTTCCATACGTGGTACTAACCCAAGTGACGTTGGGATTAATATTGATGGCGAAACAACGTCAACAGTATCACCAACAGTAGCATTAAGTTGAAAAGAAATATCTAACCCTAATATAATGCCATTGTTTTGAAATGCTTCTGCTGTTGGGTTGCCAATTCGCATCATATTTAAAATTGCACTTATGTCTTTATGTTTAATAATATCTATTCCAAAATTTTCACTGTATGCGGTTAAATTACGCCTTCGTAATAAAAATTCACCTTGATTGACAGGTGCAGCAATAGAAATTTCAGGATATTCCGTAACCAAATTGTCAATAAGTTGAGTATAATCAAATATAGGACTAAAATCTTTGTTAAATATTCTGAGATCACCCTTGGTTGAAATTATTCTCTTTTGCATATCCTGGCTTAGTCCGTTCATTACTGAAGCCACTATGTTTAAGGAAAAAAGACCAATTACAATTCCAAGAAAACCAATAAGATTGGCAAAAGATAAGAAATATCTGTTTTTTCCGGATAAGTATCTTAATGCTATTCTTGTTTTTATACTCATTATTTTTTCCATTTTGTAGGGGACGCATTTATGAGGGTTTCTACCGAGCCTCACATACCTACGGCATGTGCAAGGTATATCAATTTGATCCCAACCGAACTAGGAACGAATAAATGCGTTCCCTACAGGATTGGGGGCGTTCCGTACAGGATTGGGGACGCATAAATGCGTCCCCAAATCATCCTTTATTTCCATTTAATAAACTTACATTCTTTATACGCATCAGTAGAAAAATTAGGTCTTATTCTAACATTCAAGTTTTGCGGTCCAGAACTTTTTATCTTAAACGTTCCTTCGTATTTAGCCACATCATCATCGAAAGATTCTACATATTTCAAAGGAATAGTTTCGTAGTTATCTTCATCGTCATATTGGTAGAACACTTCAACAGTGAATAACTCATGACCTGCTTTTTCCAGATAAACATAGGCTTCAACTTCAACCACATCACCTGAAATTATTGTTTCAGAGTCTGGATATTTCAAGAAGAAATCATTTATTTTTATTTTATCCCACACTTTTGAAACTGTTTTTCTTATTTCTGTAATTCGTTTAAGTTCACTGTTTTTGCCTTTTTGAAGAGTCGCAACATCATCTAATGCTGGAATATAGAACTTATTCACATAATCGTCTATCATGCGATGCATATTGAAACCCATACCCACTGTAAAGATTGAATTTCGCATCATTTGAATCCATTTAATTGGAATATTTGTGCTGTCACGGTCGTAGAAAAGCGGTGCTATTTGATATTCGATAAGGTCATAAATCTGTTCAGCTTCCATTGTATGTGCAGTTTGTTGGTCGTCATAGAAATCGGCAGCATTAATCGCCCAGCCGTTAGATTTATCGTAACATTCAGGCCACCAGCCGTCAAGAACAGATAGATTTAGAACACCATTAATACCCGCTTTCATTCCAGATGTACCGCTTGCTTCATTAGGTTTTATAGGGTTGTTCAGCCAGACGTCGCAACCTTGAACAATATATCTTGCAAGATTGATGTCGTAATCTTCTACAAAAATAAACCTATCTTCAAAGTTATTATCTCGAGCAAATTTAATCAGGTTCATGATTAATTTTTTTCCTTCAAGATCAGCAGGGTGTGCTTTACCAGCGAAAATAAATTGAACAGGTCTATCTTCATTTGAGAGAATGTTTTTAAGACGTTGTGGGTTTGTTAGAAGAAGATTCGATCTTTTGTATGTTGCGAACCTGCGTGCAAATCCAATTGTAAGATATCTACGGTTTAGAGTCATCTTTCTATCATGGTCTTTAGTTATAATGCCACGTTCTTGTTCAAGTCTAATAACTTTTTGGCGAATGTAAGTTATCATTTGTTCTTTTCTTACAAGATGAGCTTCCCAAATTTCGTTTTCTGGAATAGACAGAATGTTTTCCCAGACATTTCGCGTTCTAGAGCTATAGATATATTTTGGTCCGATGTATCTATATATAAGATTTGTAAGTTGTTTACTAAGCCATGTTTGCAAATGAACGCTGTTGGTAATATGTGTTATAGGCACTTCACTTTGATACAAATTTGGGAAAATGCTATGCCACATTTCTCTAGAAACATGAGCATGTAATTTAGACACTCCATTGATGTATTTGGAGAATCTTATAGCTAAAGCAGGTAGCCAATAATTGCTGTCATCACCTTCAATTGATGCAAGTTCGTAGAATTTTTCAATACTGATACCAAGTTCGTCTACTTTTGACTTCATATGTTTTTCAACCAGCTTTCTATCGAAACTCTCATTACCTGCAATAACTGGCGTATGCGTGGTAAATATTGTGCTGGATTTAATTAATTCTGTGGCTTCATCGAAACTAAAACCTTGCTCTTTTGTATACTTTCTAAGCAGTTCGATGATAATAAAGGCAGAATGTCCCTCATTTAGATGATAAATCACAGGTTTAAATTTGATTTCATCCATCAAACGCATAGAACCATAGGCTAATATTATCTCTTGAAGAATACGTTTTTCGCGGTCGGCTTCGTAAAGTGTGTAAGTTACACTACGTAAATATGGCGAATTCTGCTCGATATCACTATCAAGTAAGAATAGATCTATCTTACCTACGTTAATTTTCCACACTTTCAAAAACACTTCTTGCTTTTCGATAATGATAGATAAGATCATGTCTTTACCTTCTTTATCTTTGACAACTACTACCGGAATTGTATCCCAGCTTATCTCGTTATAGCATTCTGCTTGCATTCCATCAGGGTTAGTTTTTTGTTCAAAATAACCGAATTTGTAAAGCAATCCAAACGCTGTCATGGGAATGCTTTGATCTGATGCGGCTTTTAAATAATCCCCAGCTAGAATCCCTAAACCACCAGAGTATATCGGAATAGACTCATGTAAACCATATTCCATACATAGATAAGCTACTTTCTTTTCGTGGTTTACTGTCCATTTTTCATCGTTTACGATATAGTCTGTATCTTGAAAATCTATATAATCAGAAAAATCTGAATAGATCTTCCGCATCTCAAAAAGAAAACCACCATCTTTTGACAATTCTTCTAATTTCGTGTTAGATACTTCGGTTAATAGTTTGACTGGATTGTGACCACATTTTCGGTAAAGAACCGGGTCGATACGACTGAAAAGGTCGTGAGCATCTTTATTCCATGTTGTCCAGACATTGTAAGCTAAGTCTAGCAAATGTGATAAAGAATCTGGAATTCTTGGCTTGACATGAATGTGCATAAGATTATGATTTTTTTTGTTCATGTTATCTCCATCATTTATTATTTTTTTTTTTTTTTATTAACCCCCCACCTTACAAACCACGTTTTTAAATCTTGCAGGTGCAGTTCCATGAGAAAGGTGCATAACCTGACCGGGCTCTCCTTTTCCACAGTTAAAAGTCCCGTGAACTTCCCATTCATCAGCTCCGCAAATTCTATCGCATGAAGCCCAGAACTCAGGTGTAATTCCATAATAAGTAGGTTCTTTAACGATACCTACAATTTTACCATCCACGATTTTATATCCAATTTCAGTTGAGAATTGGAAATTATATCTATTATCATCAATCGACCAAGTTTTTGTAAAATCTACAAGATAGCCTTTTTCAGTTTCTTTTATCAAATCATCAAGTGATCCGTGTCCGTGTGCTAAACACAGATTTGTCATTCTAATTAAAGGAAAATCGCTAGCAAACGAAGCTAACATATTTGAACTTGGTTCTAACCCTAAAAGCGGAGCTATCTCACGCGATGTTTGTAGATCGGTAAGAATTCCGTTTTTTATCACGTCTGTTTTTTTACCCGGCACACCTTCGTCATCCACTGGGTGATACCCTAAACCGCCTTCTAATGTGCTATCGTTATAAATAGTTACTATTTCTGAACCATATTTAAAGTTTCCAAGCATGTTTTTCTTTACAAATGTTTTACCTGCATACGATATTTCCATACCGAATATTCTATCAGCTTCTGTTGCATGACCAATAGATTCATGAATTTGTAAAGCTAGGTGACCACCACCGATTATCAGATCGGCTCTTTCGTCTTCTATGGCGGGTGCAGATAATAAGTCTATAGCTTCTTTAATTATGCGTTCTGTATTTTCTTCAAAACGGAAAGCACGAACTTTTTCAAAACCACCGCGTCTGGCACCCATATGTCCGGGCCATGTGCGTGAAAAAGTATGATTTCCATCTGAAGACAACACGAACATATCTGGCATTACATCATATACAACGCTATCAGTAAAAGTTCCCTCTGTATTTGCGTATATTTTGTATTGTTTGAAGAAATTACAATCTGTATATGAATAAACTATTTTTTCATGCCCGGTTAACAGTTTTGAAACCTTTTCAAAATAGCTTATCTTTTCTTCCTCAGACATTGTAAAGGGATTTTCTTCTGGTTCAAAACGGTACGAAGCAATTGTTGGTTTTAGTGGAGTATAGATAACTTTGTTTGTTTTGAAAAGACTTCCATGTTTAGCATTAGTAATAGCTTTTTTAATGATTCTATCAATTTCGCTAGGTTGTGATGTTAAAGAAGTGCTTGCAAACCCCCAGCATCCGTTTATTAAAACGCGAACCCCAATAGCTTCATCATTCTTTTCTTTTAACAATTGTTTTAAGTTGCCTTTCTCAAAGAAGATAGACTGAAAGTCGCTGCTTGTATATCTTACATCACCGAAAGTTATTTCAGGAATGCTTATTTGGTCTATAATTTTTTTAATTAACTCTTTCATTGGTTAGCTCCTTTTATACCGTTTTTGTTGACGAACTGATATAGAACTGTTTAATTTTCACATGAGGCATCGAATATGCAGATATTGAAAATGTTCCGTAATTATCTGACATAGGAAAAACAGATGCTTTGTCTTCGATGCTTTCTATATTACGAATAACATCGGTTATTTTTTCTGTAAAACGTAGATTGTTTACAACTTTAGTTATTTTGCCGTCTTCTATTAAGAAAGTACCATCACGTGTTAAACCTGTAATTGATGTCTCGCGCGGATTGATAAAGTTCATGTAATGAAAACTTGATATATAAAGTCCTTTTTTTACACCTTTTATCATGTCTTCTAATTTAGTATCTCCAGTGCTCATCACTAAACAACTACCTGTATTTCCGTTAATTTCGTAATTTAACTTATTACCATAGTAAAAGTCAACTAAGAAATTTTTGAAAACTCCTTTTTCAAACAAAGGTAACTCTTTGATTAAACGACCATTTGAACCATAATCAGATGTAACTACATGACGATGTTGAGGTGAATCATATAAACTAAAAAATTCGGGAAATACTTGTTCACCTATTTTACCTTCTAATTCGGTTTCTTGACGGTCAACACTAGATACTCTCAAATTTGAATATTTGTAGTATGCCAAAAAATCACCGATACAGCGAGGTGCTAATATTACTTCATAATTTCCGGATGGTAAGTCTATAACTTCGGTTAAAGATTGTTTGCACTTTTCTAAAAGGTCGGTTTTTAGAATTGTTATGTCACTATCTGAAAAATTTTCTCCCCCGTTACAAGAAAGCACGGTTACTTCATTTTTATTTGATACTGCTTTGATTTCTAAGTAATAAGGACTTGATTCCCATTTTTTATCAAGACCATTACTGTTCATTAAGTAATATTTTTCGTAATTACAAATAAAAGTTCCATATAAATCGAAATCAAGAGGACTTATAACAGATTTTATATCGTTAAGAATCTCAATTTTCTTTTCTAGCGATATTAATTCGATTGGGTTAGGTTTTGAAGCTTCTAAACCCTTTTCGGTTTGGGTTTCAAGATCCACGAAATGAGGGTCGGGAGGAAGCTTATCTATTACTTTTAATGCTTCGTCAATTGAGTTTCTAACCAACTCTGAAGTAGGATTGTTTACTGTGAAACTATAATTCTTTTTGTCCTTATACAACTGTACTTCAGTTCCTAAATGGTTTTTGCTGATATTGTAATTGGTTTGGCTTTTGAAAAAGCGAAGGAAATCAGTTTGCCAATGATATAAAACTATTGATATTTTTACATCCGGATAGTCACTGATTATTTCGTGTAGCGATTGTTTAAGGTTTTCTAACTGATGGTTTTCCATGTTTTTCTCCTTTACGTGATTGTTGCTGCTCTAAAAGGCAACTATAAACGCTATTCTTAGATATTCCTAAGTCTTCTGCTATTTGCTTTGAGGCTTTACTTAAAATCTCATTTTGATATTTTGAAATATATAACTGATATATTTCTTCATTAGTTACAGATGGTTCTCTTAATCCCGAAGGTTGTATTATTATTACAAACTCACCCTTCGCGACTATGTTGTTGATGGAGTTTAGTTTACCTCTGTAATAGGTTTCATATATTTTACTAATCTCGCGTCCTATGCATACTTCTGCATCTATAAAATACTGGTTCAAAAGCTGTAAGGTCTTTTCGATTCTGTGAGGCGATTCGTAAAAGATTATCGGATGGCTAAATGTTGATAAACTTTTTAACAATCTAGCCTTTTCTGATTCTTTGCTCGGTAAAAAGCCACACATCATAAACTGCCCTGTATCAAAACCTGATGATACCAAAGCAGGTATCAACGCCGTTGCACCGGGTAATGCTGTTACGCAGATATCATTGTCAATTGCACTTTTTACTAAAATATTAGAAGGGTCGGAGATACCCGGTGTTCCAGCATCTGATATTATAGCAACTCTTTTACCCGCTTTTAATAAGGAAATTATTTCCGAAATACGGGACTTTTCATTAAATTTGTGGTAACTCTTTACAGGAGTTCTTATGTTATAATGCTTTAGCAGTATTCCAGAAGAACGCGTGTCTTCAGCATAAATTATATCAACAGTTAAAAGGGTTTCAACTGAACGATATGTTATGTCGGCAAGATTGCCGATTGGGGTGGGTACTAAATAAAGCATTTTATTACCTTTCTGTAGGGAACGCATTTATTTGTTCCTACTCCCCTCTGCCCCCCCTCTCCGAGGGGGGTAGGGGGGAGTTGCCTGTACGGAACGCATTTATTCGTTCCTAGTTCGATATGGAACCAAACCGAACTAGGAACGAATAAATGCGTTCCGTACAGGTGTTGTGGGCATGTGCAGGGTATTTATATATAACTCCACACCATCCCGAAGGGATCGATCGCTATGTAGAAAACGACACCCAACCTTGATTTCCATACCGTAGGTATGGAACCTAAACGATTGTTCCACCCCTTCGGGGTGGTGATGGTTTCGTGGGGCATCGTTTTCTACATAGCGATCAACACCGTCGGTGTGAGGTGGTAT
>Ga0099364_10002147_pt1 | contig 31731 bp, 32 predicted proteins | sample TergutTh196P3_FD_73070 | JGI IMG/M metagenome (GOLD analysis project Ga0099364, IMG submission 73070) | Microcerotermes parvus P3 segment gut microbial communities from Pointe-Noire, Republic of the Congo - Th196 P3 | ecosystem: Host-associated > Arthropoda: Insects > Digestive system > Gut ... | reverse complement strand
CCTGTCACGCTGGCAATGGCTTGCGCCCGCCTCCTGGCCGACGCCGATACTCGCTGGCGGGTTTGCGCGGCGGCGCTGGAATCAACTGCTCGACCTTTTCCCAGAATTCATCAGAAATGCCCCATTGCTGTCGGTACTTTCCCATCACATGCTCCAAGTGGTGACTTTTGAGATAGGAAGGATATCATATTATTTACGGATAAGTACTAAGGCCCGCCGCCTCATCGCCGCTACTTCCGATTCTTACCGCGCTCAATTGCTCGGCTTGACATGACTTTCATGCGATCGCCCTGTTTATCCTGACCCCATGCACAACGCCCCGGAAAGCTTGTGCCATAATCTCCCTTTTGCTACTGAAAGGGGTGTTATGGACGAAAACAAGGCCAAAGCGTTGGCAGCCGCGCTTGCTCAAATCGAAAAACAGTTCGGCAAAGGCTCCATCATGAAAATGGGCGAGGCCGAAATTGACGAAGGAATCCAGGTGGTCTCCACCGGCTCCCTGGGATTGGATCTGGCGCTGGGCGTGGGAGGCCTGCCGCGTGGCAGAGTGGTGGAAATTTATGGGCCGGAATCGTCCGGCAAAACAACCCTCTGTCTGCAAGTGGTAGCGGAAATGCAGAAGCTGGGCGGCACAGCGGCCTTCATAGACGCGGAGCACGCGCTTGACCCGCAATACGCGCAGAAATTGGGCGTTAATGTGGGCGAATTGCTGATCTCCCAACCGGATACCGGCGAGCAGGCGCTGGAAATTGCCGATATGCTGGTGCGCTCCGGCTCAGTCGACATCATCGTCATTGACTCGGTAGCGGCCTTGACCCCGAAAGCGGAAATCGAGGGTGAAATGGGCGATTCGGTGATGGGGTTGCATGCCCGTCTGATGAGCCAGGCTTTGCGTAAATTGACCGCCAACATCAAAAAAACCAATACCCTCGTGGTTTTCATCAACCAGATCCGGATGAAAATCGGCCTGGTGTTTGGCAACCCGGAAACCACAACCGGCGGCAACGCCCTCAAATTCTACGCTTCTGTGCGCCTCGACATTCGCCGCGCCGGACAAATCAAAAAAAGCGACGAAGTAATCGGCAATGAAACCAAGGTCAAGGTCGTCAAAAACAAGGTTGCGCCCCCGTTCAAGGAAGCATTCTTCGACATTCTGTACGGCGAAGGCATTTCCCGCGAAGGCGAAATCATTGAGCTGGGCGTCGCGTGCAAGGCCATTGACAAATCAGGCGCCTGGTATGCCTACAAAGGCAACAAAATTGGTCAGGGCAAGGACAATGTGCGCGAATTCCTGAAAGCGCATCCAGATATGGCGGCGGAAATTGAAGCGACGATCAGGAATGCTGACCGGCAGTGCTTCAACAAGCTCGGCAAGGCGTCATCGTCTTCCTCCCGCGCCGGAAGCGGTGAAGAGGCGTAATGGCGCAACATTTGCGGGCAAAGGCGCTGGCTTTGCTGGCGCGACGTGACTACAGCCGCGCCGCGCTGGCAAAAAAGCTCGCGCCTCACGCCGAATCAGAGGCCGCGCTGAATTGTTTGCTGGACGCTTTGGTTGCCGCCAGCCTGCTCTCGGACGCGCGTTACGCAAGCAATCGGGTAGGGGCGCGGGGCGTTCGTTATGGCAATGCCCGCCTTGCTTACGAGCTTGGGCAGGAAGGTGTGCCGGTTGAAGAAGTGGCGGCGGCCATCGCCGAAGCCGACGCTGAAAGCGGACGCTGCCATCTGGTCTGGCAAAAAAAATTCAGCGCGCTTCCCGTTACGCTCCCGGAACGGGCGCGGCAGGTTCGTTTTCTGCGGCAGCGCGGCTTTTCTTCCGCCAGTATCCGGCAGGTATTGGGTGAAACGGAGTTGGATGATGTCTCCTGAAATGATTTCTCCCGAACAAGCGCATTCCGACGCGCTCCTGCCGGAAGAAGCAGCGAACAGAAGCACCCTCATGGCGCGGCATCTGCAAAAACGTTTCAAGGCGCGTACCGTCGTTTCCGACGTTTCTTTTCAGGTGCAGAGCGGGGAAGTGGTGGGCCTTCTGGGGCCAAACGGCGCGGGCAAAACCACCTGCTTTTACATGATCGTGGGTCTGATTGCCGCCGACGCGGGCGAGATTCTGCTGGACGCGACGCCGATCACGCGCCTGCCCATGCACCGGCGCGCCAAACTGGGACTGGCCTATCTGCCGCAGGAAGCGTCGGTATTCCGCAAGTTGACCGTGGCGGAAAACATCCAGGCCGTGCTGGAATTGCTCAGCCTCTCAGCCTCTGAAATCAACGAGCGTCTGGAAGGCTTGCTGGAAGAATTGCACATCTCCCATATCCGCCACACCCTTGCGGCGGCGCTCTCCGGCGGTGAACGGCGGCGGGTGGAAATCGCCCGCGCCCTCGCCACCGAACCGCGTTTTATTTTGCTGGACGAACCTTTTGCCGGGGTTGACCCAATCGCGGTGCTGGACATCCAGAAAATCATCCGCTTCCTGAAGGAGCGCGGCATCGGTGTGTTGATTACCGACCATAACGTGCGGGAAACTCTGGGCATCTGCGACCATGCCTGGATTCTCAATGAGGGGCAGGTGTTAGCGCAGGGCGCGCCCAGCGAGATCGTCTATAATGAGACGGTGCGCAAGGTTTATCTCGGCGAGCATTTTCATCTGTAACATGTCCTTGCCTGCCTTTTTCCCGTTGTCCGTATTGCTGCCCGGCGATTCCTCTTCATGAAGCCATCCCTTCAGCTCAAGATTTCTCCGCAACTGGCGCTGACGCCGCAGTTAAAGCAGGCCATCAAGTTGTTGCAACTCTCGACGCTGGAAATGCAGCAGGAGATTGAGCAGTATTTGCGGGAAAATCCTCTGCTGGAACGGGAAGACGAGAGCGGCAGCGAAGAAGGAGGCGAATACTTCACCCATGCCGGGACGAAGGAAATACGTCAGGAAAGCGCAGACGAAAGCCACGACAGGGAGGATGTTCCGCGCGAAGCAGGGAGGGATGAGGATGGCACGCTCTCGTCCGTGGAACTGGAAGAAGAACGCTGGTATCAGGATGGGGGCGGCAGCTACGCGAGCGACGGCTACGGTGGTCGGGATCGCAACGATGAGGAAGTGGAAGCGCAGGATTTGCAGGCAAGCGCCACCACCCTGCGCGACCATCTCCTCTGGCAACTGGGGCTGTCCCTGTTGTCCGACCGGCAAAAGGACATGATCCGTATTCTGATAGAGGCGCTGGACGACAATGGTTATCTCGTTGTTCCCTTGCGGGAGTTGTGGGCAAACATTCCCCAGGAATACAAAACCAGTGTCCGGGAATGGGTCGTGGCGCTACGGAATTTGCAAAGCCTTGATCCGGCGGGGGTAGGGGCACGTTCACTCAGGGAGTCGCTACGCCTGCAGTTGCGGGCAATGACGGAGGAAGAAGTTGCCCCCGCTATCAGAGAGCTGGCTCTCGCCATTGTCGAGCGTCATCTCGCGCTGCTTGCCGGGCGTGATTTTGCCGCCATCCGCAAGCGTCTAGCCTGTGACGAAGAAAGCCTGAAAGCAGCCCGGGCGCTTATCACTGGTCTCAACCCACACCCCGGCGCCAGATTTTCCTCCTTCGACGTGCGCTATATCGTGCCGGATGTGCTGGTACGCAAGGTTCGGGGACGCTGGCTCGCGCAAATCAACCCGGACGCCTACCCCAGGTTGCGGGTCAATCGCCTCTACGCGGATATTCTCGCCCGCCAGCGGCGCGGCGACAGTCCTATGTCCGCGCAATTGCAGGAAGCGCGCTGGCTGATTCGCAATCTCAAACAGCGGTTTGATACCATTCTGCTGGTCTCCCAAAGCATTGTGGAGCGGCAGCGGCAGTTTTTCGAGCATGGCGAAGTGGCCATGCGGCCTTTGGTGCTGCGCGAAATCGCCGATGAGGTAGGATTGCATGAATCCACCGTTTCCCGCGTGACCAACCAGAAATACATGGCGACGTCGCGCGGCATCTTCGAGTTGAAATATTTTTTCGGCAGCCATGTCGCCACCGATACCGGCGGCGCCTGTTCCGCTACCGCCATTCGGGCATTGATAAAACAGTTAATTGGCGAAGAAGATAGTAAAAAGCCCTTGTCGGATAATCAAATATCCGAAATACTAGGCCGGCAGGGCATAGTTGTTGCCCGGCGTACCGTGGCCAAATATCGGGAGATCATTAGAATTCCACCGGTCAGTTTGCGTAAAACCCTGTAAAACCCTGAATCAAAAGGAGAAGAAATGAATCTGCAAATCAGCGGGCATCACGTTGAGGTCACCCCAGCCTTGCGCGGCTATGTGGAAAACAAGCTGGAACCGGTCATCCATCATTTCGAGAGGGTTACCGGCATTAGCGTCATTCTTTCCGTCGACAAGCTGAAGCAGAAAGCGGAAGTAACCGTGCAAGTCCCCGGCAGGAACATTTTTGTGGAGAGCATAGACAACGATTTATATGCCGCTATTGACAGTATGTGCGACAAACTGGATCGTCAGGTTCAGAAGCACAAGCAGAAAATCAGCAACCATCGCCGTGGCGACAAGGTCGCCACGCATCTTGTGGACTGACACTGGCGCAAAGGCTGCCGCCCGACGGCTGCGGCCTTCTACGCCTTTATCATCATGAACCATATCACCGCCATCCTGCCGGAATCCCGCATTTTGCTGGGATTGGAGGCAAGCAGCAAAAAACGCCTGTTTGAAGAAGCGGGGCAGCTTTTTGAAGCGACTTGCGGCATTGAGCGGGCGCTGGTTTTCGATACGCTGCTCGCCAGGGAGAAACTGGGTTCCACCGGGCTTGGGCATGGTATTGCCATTCCGCATGGCCGCGTCAAGGGTCTGGAAGAGGCAGCCGGCATGTTCATCCGCCTGGCGGAACCCCTTGATTTTGACGCGCCTGACGGCAAACCGGTTTCTATGGTTTTTGTGCTGCTCGCGCCGGGAGAAGCTGCGGAAGCATCGCTCCAGATCCTGGCTTCGCTGGCTGGCGCTTTTGCCGAACGCTCTTTCCGTGAACAACTCGCGGCCACGCCGGATGTTGCCGCCGCGCGGGCGCTTTTTGTCAGTGCCGGTTAGCCATGCAGGAAATCTACATTGCCCAACTCTATGAGGATCATTGCGACAAACTGGAACTGATCTGGGAACTGGCTGTCGGCGCCAAGCGGCGCATCGGCCTGAAAGAAGGTGGCAACTACGGTGCCGATGTGGTCGGGCACATGAACCTCATTCACCCCGAACGGCTACAGGTCATCGGCGCTGCGGAAATTGCCTGGTTGAACCGCGTTTCCGAGGCGCAATTTTCCAAACAGGTAGGCGAATTGGTCGCGGCTCAGCCGCCTGCGCTTATTGTCTCCGATGGCCTGCCCATCCCGGAACGGCTACGCAATTTGTGCGAGATTACCCAGACGCCGCTGTTTACTTCCGCCAGACCTTGCTCTGCCGTGATTGACCTGTTGCGTATCTATCTGGCGCGGCGACTGGCGGAGACGACTTCCGTGCATGGCGTGTTTATGGATGTGTTGAGCATGGGCGTGCTGATTACCGGCGATTCAGGCGTGGGTAAGTCTGAATTGGCGCTGGAACTGATCTCGCGCGGTCATTGTCTGATTGCCGATGACGTTGTGGAACTTGCGCGAATTGCGCCGACTACCCTGGAAGGGCGCTGCCCAGGTATGTTGCAGGATTATCTTGAAGTGCGCGGCCTTGGTCTTCTGAACATCCGTTCCATCTTCGGCGAGACGGCCTCGCGCCAGAAAAAGACGCTGAAACTCATCGTGTACCTGCAAAAGCCGATCATCAGCGCGGAAGCGCCGCGCCTGCCCCTGGACGCGCAAACCCAGAAGATTCTCGAAGTCCCGATCCGCAAGGTCGTCATCCCGGTTGTGGCGGGACGCAACCTTGCCGTTCTTATTGAGACCGCCGTTCGCAATACTATTTTGCAAATGCGCGGTATTGACAGTATGCAGGAATTCATCTCCCGCCAGCAGCAGGCGCTGGCGCTGGACGACGAGTTGTAAAACCCAGTCAGATCTCGTTATGGCCAGGTTCATTGCTATCACCGCCCTTATGCTGGCGCTGGGCTCGCCAACCTTGGCCCAAACTGGAGACTCCTGCCCGGTGCCAGGCGAAATGGAACACTGGCAGGCGGACTACTGCATGGGCCAAGTTGGAACCGATGACATCATTGCTGCTCAGCCATGTTTAGAAAAAGAGTGGAAACGGATATTTCGGAGCGCCTGCACAGCAAAATTGCACTACAAGCGCAGGATGTGCGAGCAAAGCATCAGACGCTCCGGCGCTGGCTCGGTCGAGGAGTGCGTCAAAGACCCGCTCTTTCAAGGTTTCGCTGTCCGCAATGGCGGAGTTTGAGACCTAACAATTCATTTAACCCGAAACAGCTATAACGCGCGTTGGTTATAGTGATTCACATAATTTCGGGAACATCGCCCCCGGGAGCGCCGGGCACCAGCCCGGCATCATCGGTCAGTCTGCTCTACCGCATGGCCGCGCTGGTGCGCGGCGCTCCCAGAGTTCCCTGATGTATCATTTTTCCAACAGTCTCTTTATATAGTGCTTTCCCTAAATAATCTTACTCTATCAACCTTCAGACATCCTATCATGCAAGCGAGAAGAAGTAAAAATAATTACGAGAAGCACTATATGCGCGAATCACTATAATTCCAGCAGTGTACAAAACAAAAAAGCAGAGCCTCGGCTCTGCTTTTCAATGTTGGCTGAAATGAAATATCTTTAACCTGGCGCTTACTGCTCCAGAGCTTCAGTTGGTTCAGCCTCCTCGGCTGGTGCGGCCTCATCAGCTTCTTCAGCAGGGGCAACTTCTTCTTCTTCTTCAGCAGGCATAGCTTCCTCTTCAACAGGCATGGCTTCTTCAACAGCGGGAGCAATATCCTGAGTGAACGTAGGAGCAGCCTCTTCAACAGGGGCGTCGGGGGCGCAAGCGGCGAGAGCCAGAGCCAGCAGAGCGGTAACGAGGAGGGAGGATTGTTTCATGTGCGATCCTTAAAAGTGACTGAAAGGGAACTTTTGCTCGGAAAACCGGGCAAGCCATTTATTATAGCAACTCAGTGCCAAACAGGATATATATTACATCAAAATTGTGCGTTGCAACAAGAAAAAGCGCGTGAAAAGCGCGAGATAGTGAAAAAGAAACAACGAAAAAAGATTAGCGCAATCCGGCAATTTCCGGTGCAAAGGGCGTGCCTGGGGTTTTCCAGATCTCGGCGAAAAGTTCGGCATAAGGCTGAACCTCGTTGCCATCATCCAGCACTAACTTGCAGCGTGGCTGCGTCAGGTCAAAGCGCGCGACCGCATGTAGTCCATCGGCCAATATCACGCAATCGCGCCGGGGGACGTGAATAGCGGAAACCTCCTGAATTTTCAGGGTATGACTGTGGGTTCGCAGGAGTTGCACGAGGCGGGGCTGCCTGTGTCTTAACTGGCTGGCGTCGCGCAGGGCAATGCGAACGGACGCCCGGGGATGTTCGGTCAACAGAAAGCGCAGGGCTTCCATGTTCGGGAGTTCGGCAAGCCCGGTCTTTTCGAGATTGTCATCGAAAATGCACAGCTCCGCCGTCGCTAGCGCCAGCACCTGCGCGAACGCAACCTGATAATCATGCCAGGATTCGTAAATGGTTCGACTCATAGGCGGAAAGTTTAACCTCCCGGCTTGTAAAATGGCGAACTTTTTTCGGAGAACAGATAGATGCCAGTCGGGATTGTTGTTGCCCTCGACCATGAAGCGAGAGGAATTGTGTACTCGGACGGCAAGGCGGTATTCGTGGAAGGCGCATTGCCCGGCGAGACCGTGGAATACGCAAGTTTTCGCAAAAAACCGAAATATGAGCAGGCATATCTGGTCAGGGTGATTCATGCCGTAAGCGAGCGGGTTACGCCGGACTGTCCGCATTTCGACGTCTGCGGCGGTTGCGCCATGCAACATCTGGATGTAAGAGCGCAGGTTGCGGTGAAGCAGCGGGTATTGGAAGACAGCCTTTGCGATATTGGGCATGTTTGCCCGGAAGAAATGTTGCCGCCCATTCACGGGCCTGCCTGGGGGTATCGTCGCAAGGCGCGGCTTGGGGTGCGTAAAGTGCCTAAAAAAGGCGGCGTCCTGATAGGTTTCCGCGAAAAAAGAAGCAGTTACATTGCCGACCTTAAAGGTTGCAGGATTTTACCGCCGACGGTATCGAAACTCCTTTTGCCTTTGCGGGCGCTGATTGACGGCCTCTCTGTCTCCGAACGCCTCCCGCAGGTGGAAGTTGCCGTTGGTGATACGTGTGTCGCCTTGTCGTTGCGTATTTTAGAGCCGTTGACCAGTGAGGATGAAAAAAGTCTGCGCGTATTTGCCGACCGGCATCAGGTTGTTTTCTATTTACAGCCCGGCGGACCGGATAGCCTGTTCCGTTTTTATCCTCCTGACCCGCTCCTTGCCTATGCGCTGCCGGAGTTTGCGCTAACCATGAATTTTCAGCCTGTTGATTTTACCCAGGTCAACCATGAGATGAATCGGGTACTAATTCGCCGCGCCCTGGAATTGCTGGATTTAAAGCCCGGCGAACGAGTAGCTGATTTGTTTTGCGGACTTGGCAATTTCACTCTGCCTATGGCGCGTCAGGGCGCGCGGGTGATCGGAATCGAAGGCAACGCCGCGTTGGTCTTACGCGCAGAGGAATGCGCGCGGGAAAATGGGCTTGCCGACAATGTTCACTTTATCGCAACCAATCTTTTTGAATGCGCTTCGGATTTTTTTGCGACTCTGGCGGAAAAGCCGGCAAAGCTACTCATTGATCCGCCCCGCGAAGGCGCGCTTGCCGTCGTCAAAGCCCTGCCCGGAGCTGGCGAGCGGCCTCGCCGTATTGTTTACGTATCCTGCAATCCTGCCACCCTTGCACGCGATGCCGCTATTCTAGTTCATCAAAAAGGCTATCGCCTGGCGGCAGCCGGGATTGCCAATATGTTCCCGCATACCGCGCATGTGGAATCCATAGCCCTGTTCGTAGCGGCGGATGCGTTAACCTGATTGCCCGCATCATGCTAGAATCGCCTCCCCTGTGGAGGTGTGGCAGAGTGGTCGATTGCACCGGTCTTGAAAACCGGCAACGGGCAACCGTTCGTGAGTTCGAATCTCACCGCCTCCGCCAAAAATGCAGTAATGACGCGGCTTCAGGGGATTATCTGGTTTTGTCTTATCACCCGTCCTACCAAAGCTGACCCACCCACAATCGCCGCAGGTGGTTCATCGTAAAACTATAGTGCTTCTCGTAATTATTTTTACCCTTTCTCGCTTGCAGGATAGGATGTCTGAAGGTTGATAGAGTAAGATTATTTAGGAAAAGCACTATAACGCCGGTTTGGAACCCCTTCCTTGTTTGTTTTGAACGACAGGCATGAATGCCTGTCGCTAATTTTTGCTTCGGGCGCGAGCGAGTAGCGCGGCTCTTTTGTGATATATTTATATGCTGTAGTAAAAACCAGAACGCATCGTTCTTTCAGAACAAACAAGGAGAGATCATGAAGAAGCTGTTGTTGGCGTTATCGCTGCTTTTTGCTGTTTCGGTTCAGGCGGCTGAACCGGCCAAAGATTACATCATCCGTGGCATGCCTGAATATAAGATTGAAGGGTACAGTAAAGGTTTTGAGAAGCTCGAAATCTGGTCAAAGCAAGGCAGTGAAGATGTGGTGAAAACAGTTTATGAAGGCAACCAGGTTTACTCGTGGTACATCTATAGAGGTAAGTCAGAAGACCAGCCAAGTAGTCTGCACCAAACACGTTATTACAAGGAAGCGTTGAAAAAACTGGGAGGGCAAATTCTTTGGGAAGACGGAGAAGAAAGAAAATTTCATGCCTCTTTTAAGCGTAACGACAAGCAGTACTATATGCTCTTTGACTCAGGAAGAGGAGGCTATAAAGTATGGATTATTGAACCGACAGAGTTGCAGGTGGACGTGGAGATCATAGATGCGGACACCATCCTTCACAAGCTGGAAAAAGAAGGACACATTGCGCTTTACATCAATTTTGACACCGGCAAGTCTACGATCAAGTCGGAATCGAACGAGTTGATTGATGAAATTGTGGCTGCCTTGAAGAGCAAGTCCGACATGAAGGTCAAACTGGAAGGGCACACCGACAATGTGGGTACTCCCGCCGACAACAAGAAACTTTCCAACGACCGCGCAAACGCGGTGATGAGCGCTATCGTCGCCAAGGGCATCAATAAGTCGCGCCTCTCAGCGGAAGGTTTCGGCCTGGAAAAACCCGTTGCCGATAACGGTACCGAGGAAGGTCGCGCCAGGAACCGCCGCGTGGAAATGGTGCGGCAATAAGGAGTATCGTTCCTCAGCCCCCATTTTCCATGTGGGGGCTGAGTAGTGAGCGGCATTACGGGGAAGCATTACCGCAAATAGCAAAGACAGACGGAAAAGAGGCTTCCGTTTTTTGCGGTACTGCTATAATCTACGGTTCCGTTTTTATTTGGAGCTGTTCAAGATGTCGTCATCTCGCCCGCCCTGGGTTGCCGGGAACTGGAAGATGCACGGATCGTTGGCGGATAACGCGGCGCTGGTGGCTGCCATACGGAAAGGCTTGCCCGACAGGATCAGCGCTGAAGTTGTCCTGTGCGTACCCTTTCCTTATCTGGATCAGGTTTCCCGCCTCTTATCCTGCTCCATGATAACGCTTGCCGCGCAGGATGTCAGCAAAGAGGCCAAAGGCGCGTTTACCGGCGATGTTTCGGCAATGATGCTGGCGGATTTCGGCTGCCGTTATGTGCTGGTTGGACATTCCGAACGGCGTCAGTTGCATGGCGAGACGGATGCAAAGGTGGCGGAAAAATTTGGCGCGGCATTGCGCGTTGGCATCCGTCCCGTGTTGTGCCTGGGGGAAACCCTGGCGGAGCGCGAGGCAGGGCAAACGGAAGAGGTTGTCATCCGGCAACTGGAAGCCATATTGACTCTGTATGGCGCGGCAGCCTTTCAGGAGGCCGTGCTGGCCTATGAACCGATCTGGGCGATCGGCACCGGGCGGGTGGCGGCTCCGCATGAAGCCGAGGCAGTGCATAGTCTGCTGCGCGCGCGCGTGGCAGTGGCGGACGCCTCCGTAGCGGCGGCGCTTCGCATTGTGTATGGCGGCAGCATCAAGGCGGATAACGCGCCTCTTCTATTCGCCCAGGCGAATATTGACGGCGGCCTGATCGGCGGCGCGTCGTTGCAGGCGGAAGATTTTTTGACAATTTGCCATGCGGCAAATTTTTGATTGGAACGAACATTATGGATTGGTTGTTATCTTTATTGCTGACAGTGCATATTTTGCTGGCCTTTGCCATCATCTGGCTTGTGCTGATGCAGCGCGGCAAGGGAGCCGACATGGGCGCGGCGTTTGGCAGCGGCGCGTCCGGCAGCCTGTTTGGCGCTACAGGTTCCGCGAATTTCCTGAGCCGGAGCACGGCGATTCTGGCAACCATGTTTTTCCTGACCAGTTTGGGGCTGGCATATGTTGCCTCAAATGCGCCAAAAAAATCTGGCAGCATTATGCAGGACGCGGTACAATCCACACCTGTTTTGCCGGCAACAGAGGAAATCGCAACTGATTCCGCATTGGGCGCCCCTTCCGAAGAGGGAGCTTCCAAAGAGCGGGAAATCCCCCGGTAACATGAGAGGGGCCAAGCCCCGCCAGGCCGACGTGGTGAAATTGGTAGACACGCTATCTTGAGGGGGTAGTGGCGCAAGCTGTGCGAGTTCGAGTCTCGCCGTCGGCACCAAAAAAAGCAGTTCAGAGAAAAAAAGCAGCGCGGAGAGAAAATCCAATATACTGTCTGCGTTTTGTAAAGAAACAGTTTTCCTTGTGGAGGCTGCGCCCATGCTGGCGAATTATTTTCCGATCCTGCTCTTTGTTCTTGTGGGATTAGCAGTTGGCATACTGCCGGTGGTTGCTGGCAGGCTGATAGCGCCGCATCGTCCCGATGCAGAGAAGATCTCCGCCTACGAGTGCGGCTTTGAGGCATTCGGCGATGCGCGGATGCCTTTTGACGTGCGCTATTACCTGATCGCCATTATCTTCATCCTGTTCGACCTTGAAATCGCCTTTCTTTTCCCCTGGGCGGCGGTGTTCAAGGACATGGCTCTTGCGGATGGCAATCTGGGCCTGTTCGGGTTTGCCGTGATGACCATGTTCCTTGTAATTATTCTGGTAGGGGACGCCTATGCCTGGGCTAAAGGCGCGCTGGATTGGGAATGAGCCATGTCCATAGAAGGCATTCTTGAAAAAGGTTTTGTCACGACGACGGCGGATGCGCTAATCAACTATATGCGCACCGGCTCGATGTGGCCGGTGACTTTCGGTCTGGCCTGCTGCGCGGTGGAAATGATTCACGCAGGATGCGCACGTTACGACCTTGACCGCTTTGGCATCGTTTTTCGCCCCTCTCCCCGCCAGTCTGACGTTATGATTGTGGCCGGCACGCTGACCAACAAAATGGCTGCGCCGCTACGCAAGGTCTACGACCAGATGGCAGAGCCGCGCTGGGTCATTTCGATGGGTTCATGCGCCAATGGCGGTGGCTATTATCATGATTCCTATTCGGTAGTACGCGGTTGCGACAGGATCGTGCCCGTGGATATTTACGTGCCGGGGTGTCCGCCTACGGCAGAGGCGCTGATTTATGGCCTCCTTCAGTTGCAGGACAAGATTCGCCGCACTTCCACCATTGCCCGCTGATTTCCGAGAGAATTGTTCATGTCTGCCAGACTGGAAAAACTGAAAACGGCCTTAATGTCACGCCTGGGCAAGCGGCTGATCCGTATGGATGAAGCACTGCGGGAAGTCAGGGCGGAAGTTGCCGCCGCCGACTATCTGGAAGTCATGCGGGAATTGCGTGACGCCCCGGAACTGGCTTTTTCCATGCTGATTGATTTGTGCGGTGTAGATTACGCCGCCTATGGGGGTGAAGCCGGCGAAAACCGCCCGGCGCGCCAGTTTGCCGTGGTGACGCATTTGCTTTCCGTTACGCACAACTGGCGGCTTCGGGTACGGGTTTTCGCGGAAGATGACGCCGCGCCCCGTATTTCTTCGGTTGTCCCTATCTGGAGCGGCGCAGACTGGTTTGAGCGGGAAGCCTTCGATATGTACGGAATTTTCTTTGACGGGCATCACGATTTGCGCCGCATCCTGACAGATTACGGTTTTGTAGGCCATCCTTTCCGCAAGGATTTTCCGGTGTGCGGGCATGTGGAAATGCGTTACGACCCGGAACAAAAGCGGGTTGTCTATCAGCCGGTCAGTATTGAGCCGCGCGAGATCACACCGCGTGTCCGGCGGGAAACGGGTTGGGGGAAAGGTCATGCCTGAATTCCGCAATTTCACCATCAACTTCGGCCCCCAGCATCCTGCGGCACATGGCGTATTGAGGATGATTCTGGAATTGGATGGCGAGGTTATCAAACATGCTGATCCACATATCGGCCTATTGCATCGTGGCACGGAAAAGCTGATTGAGACTCGCGTTTGGGCGCAATCCCTGCCTTACATGGATCGCCTGGATTATGTCTCCATGATGTGCAATGAACATGCCTATTGTCTGGCGGTGGAAAAATTGCTGGGAATCAAGGTTCCTGAACGGGCGCTTTATATCCGGGTGATGCTCGACGAAGTGACCCGCATCCTCAATCACCTTCTGTGGGTGGGATGTCACGGGCTTGATGTGGGCGCGATGAGCATGGTGCTCTATACCTTCCGCGAGCGCGAAGACCTGATGGATGTCTATGAAGCGGTTTCCGGGGCACGGATGCACGCCGCATATTATCGGATAGGGGGCGTTTACCGTGATCTGCCCGACCGTATGCCGCAATATGCGCCTTCCCCGTGGAAGAATGCCGCAACGCTCAAGGTGGTAAACGAAAATCGGCAAGGCTCATTGCTTGATTTTCTGGAAGACTTCACCGAGCGTTTCCCCAAATATCACAGCGATTACCACACCCTGCTTACTGACAATCGCATCTGGAAGCAGCGCTTGGTCGGAATCGGCACGGTTTCGCCTGAACGCGCCCTGCAATTGGGATTTACCGGCGCCATGCTGCGCGGTTCGGGTATCGAATGGGATTTGCGGAAGAAACAGCCTTATGCCGTCTATGACCAGGTGGATTTTGATGTGCCGATAGGGGTCAATGGCGACAGTTATGACCGTTATCTCGTCCGTATGGAGGAGATGTTGCAGGCGAACCGGATCATTCGCCAGTGTATTGACTGGCTGCGGAAAAATCCGGGGCCGGTCATGTCCGATGATTACAAATTCGCGCCGCCGCCGCATGAGACGGTCAAATCCAATATGGAAGCCCTGATTCATCACTTCAAGTATTTTTCCGAGGGCTTTCAGGTTCCGGAAGGAGAAGCCTATGCCGCAATCGAACATCCCAAGGGAGAATTTGGCATCTATGCAATTTCCGACGGCGCGAATAAGCCCTATCGCTTGAAAATCCGCGCGCCGGGCTTTGCGCATCTGGCGGCAATGGATGAAATGGCGCGAGGACACATGTTGGCCGATGTTGTGACCATCATCGGTTCGCAAGATGTGGTATTTGGCGAAATAGATAGATGACAAGCCGGAATCATGAAATCTGCTGGATGAAATGCGATGTTTACTCCTGAAACCCTGCAAAAGTTTGACCGGGAAATAGCCAAGTATCCGGCGGAGCATCAATGTTCCGCAGTTATGGCCTGCCTTGCTCTGGCGCAGGAGGAAATCGGCTGGTTGCCGCCGGAAGCTATTGAGGCGGTCGCCCACTATCTTGCCATGCCGCCCATTGCCGCCTATGAAGTGGCGACTTTCTACAGCATGTACGACCTGAAGCCGGTGGGCAAATACAAGCTCACGGTATGCACCAATCTGCCCTGCGCGCTTTCCGGCGGAGTACATGCCGCAACTTATCTGAAAGAGAAGCTGGGCATAGGCTTTAACGAAACAACGCCGGACGGCAAATTTACCCTGGTAGAAGGCGAGTGTATGGGTTCCTGCGGATATGCGCCAGTTATGTTGGTGAACAACCGGCGGATGTGCGGACATATGACGCCGACTGCCATTGACGCGCTTCTTGAGGAGTGTCAATCATGAGCATCATGGGCGCGATCAATCCGGTGTTGACGGCTGGCCTGGACGGCGACAAAAGCTGGCGCCTGCAGGATTACATGGCGCGAGGCGGTTACGCGATGCTGAAAAAAGTGCTCGCGGAACAAATCCCGGCGGAGACGATCGTCGCGGCAATCAAGGCTTCCGTGCTGCGCGGACGCGGTGGCGCTGGCTTTCCTACCGGACTCAAATGGAGTTTCATGCCGCATTCGCTTTCAGGCGACAAATACATCGTCTGTAATACTGACGAAGGCGAACCGGGAACCTTCAAGGATCGTGATCTGATTCACTACAACCCGCACGCTGTCATCGAAGGGATGGCGATCGGCGCTTACGCCATCGGTGCCAATCGGGGTTACAACTACATTCATGGCGAAATCTGGGAGCTTTATAAACGTTTTGAGGAAGCCCTGGATGAGGCGCGTAATGCCGGTTTCATCGGGCAATCTATCCTGGGATCTGATTTTTCCTTTGAACTGTTTGCCCATCATGGCTATGGCGCGTATATCTGCGGCGAAGAAACCGCGCTTCTGGAATCCATTGAAGGCAAAAAAGGGCAGCCGCGCTTCAAGCCGCCTTTCCCTGCTTCCTTTGGCCTGTACGGCAGGCCGACTACCGTCAATAATACGGAAACCCTGGCTTCCATTCCCTTTATCATGCAAATGGGCGGCGAAGCCTTCCTGAATCTGGGCAAGCCCAATAATGGCGGCACGAAATTGTTTTCCGTATCCGGGCATGTCAATCGCCCCGGCAACTACGAATTACCTATGGGTACGCCGTTTGCCACGCTGATGGAAATGTGCGGCGGCATGCGGGGCGGCAGGAAATTGAAGGCTGTGATTCCCGGCGGTTCTTCCTCGCCGGTGGTGCCTGCTGAAACCATCATGAAGTGCACACTGGATTACGACTCCATCAGCAAGGCAGGTTCCATGCTGGGTTCCGGTGCAGTCATCGTCATGGACGAAACAGTTTGCATGGTCAAGGCGCTGGAGCAGCTCTCCCGCTTTTATCATGAAGAATCCTGCGGCCAATGTACGCCCTGCCGGGAAGGAACGGGTTGGCTCTACGACATTGTGCATCGGATTGAGGCAGGAGAAGGCCGAGCTGGCGACCTGGAGATTTTGTTGCGCATATCGGAAAACATCGCGGGACGTACCGTGTGCGCGCTCGGCGATGCGGCCGCAATGCCCGTGGAAAGTTTTGTCCGGCATTTCCGGGATGAATTCATGTACCATATCGAACACAAAACCTGCCTTGTGCCGAAAGAGGCGCAGTGGGCAGGCAGTGATTTTTATTGCGCAGAGGCGTAAGGAACAGGCGGCAGAACCATGCTGGAAATCGAAATCAACGGCAAAAAGGCAGAAGTGCCGGAAGGCAGTACGATTATAGAAGCCGCGCAACTGGCTGGCGTCTACATTCCGCATTTCTGTTACCACAGGAAACTTTCCATTGCCGCCAGTTGCCGCATGTGTCTGGTGGAAGTGGAAAAAGCGGCCAAGCCGTTGCCTGCGTGCGCGACGCCAGCCACGAACGGGATGAGAGTATTTACCCATTCCGCGCTGGCGGTCAAGGCGCAGAAGAGCGTGATGGAATTTCTCCTGATAAATCATCCGCTGGATTGCCCGATCTGCGATCAGGGCGGCGAATGCCAATTGCAGGACCTGGCAGTCGGCTATGGCGACACAAAGAGCGGCTTTGCGGAAAAGAAACATGTCACCGAGGGAAAAAGCGCGGGGCCGCTCGTTTCCATGCGGGAAATGAGCCGCTGCATTCACTGCACCCGCTGTGTGCGCTTCGGGCAGGAAATCGCCGGGGTAATGGAATTGGGCATGGCCTATCGCAGTACCCATTCCGAAATTACGACCTTTCTGGGGCGGGCGATTGAATCCGAGCTTTCCGGCAATCTGGTGGATGTTTGTCCGGTTGGGGCGTTGACCTCGCGGCCTTTCCGTTACCTGGCGCGCTCCTGGGAATTGGTCGGACATCGCTCTGTCAGTCCGCATGATTCCATCGGCGCGAACATCACGGTGCAAACCAAGGCAGGACGGGTAATGCGCGTTTTGCCGCGCGAGAACGACGAAGTCAACGAATGCTGGTTGACCGACAAGGATCGTTTTTCCTATACCGCTCTCCACACCGAAGAGCGCCTGACGAAGCCTATGCTGAAGCAAGGCGGGAAATGGCATGAGGTTTCCTGGAACGACGCGCTTGATTATGTCGCGCACGGACTGAAAGATATTGCGGCAAACGCGGGGAGTGACGCGCTTGCGGCGCTGGCTGCGCCGTGGGCAACTGTGGAAGAGCTTTATCTTCTTCGGAAATTGATGCGGGGCCTGGGGACGGATAATGTGGACTATCGTCTGCGCCGTCAGGATTTTTCTCTGGATGGCAAGTATGTGGGCGCTTCCTGGTTGGGCATGAAAATCGCGGATGTGCGCCATCTGGATTCGATACTTATCGTTGGTTCTTTCCTGCGCAAGGATCACCCGTTGCTAACCCAGCGTTTGCGCCACGCGGTTCAGAAGCACCACGCCGAGATCAACCTGATTTCCGTGACGGACGACGATCCGAAACTGGATCTTTATACCCGGCAGAATGTTTCGCCCGCAGGACTTCCGCTTGCGTTGGCGGCTGTGGTGAAGGAAGTCGCGCAGATCAGGGGAGTGGCGCTACCGGAACTGGCGTTTGTGCCGGAGAGTGAAATTGCGAAATGGATCGCGGCAAGCCTCCTTAGGGTAAAACACAAGGCAATTTTATTCGGACATGTCGCGGAGCAGGTAGGAACGGCGGGCTTCTTGCATCAGCTTGGCTTGAAACTTGCCGAACTCACCGGCGCGACTTTTGGTTTTCTTGGCGAGGCGGCCAACAGCGTGGGCGGACAATTGCTTGGTTTGGGCAAAGAAACGAATACCCGGCAGATGTTTGCCAATCCGCACCAGGCGTATCTGCTCTTTGGCTTTGAGCCGGAACTGGATTGCGCCAATCCTGCTGAAGCCCTGACCGCGCTGAAAGGCGCGAAGATGACGGCTTTGTTTACGCCATTCAAACACGCGCCCGCGCTTGAATATGCGGACGCGCTTCTGCCGCTGGCGGCGTTTACCGAGACCTCAGGCACGTATGTAAACATAGAAGGACGTGTACAGAGTTTTGCGGGCGCGCTTTCTCCGGTGGGCGAAGCGCGTCCCGGCTGGAAGATTTTGCGAGTATTGGCGAATACGCTTAATGTCCCCGGATTTGCTTTTACGGGCAGTGAGGAAGTCTTGCATGAAGCCTGGCAGGAGGCGGGTGTCAGCGTAGATGCGGAAGGTTTTGCTTCCGGTCTGAATAATAACCTTGCCGTTACTCCGGCGCTTACGTTGCCGCCTCCTGAAGAGATGCCGGAAGGCGCGCTGGAACGGATTGCCGATGTGCCCATTTACTTTACCGACCCGACTGTCCGCCGTGCCGCGCCCTTGCAGGAAACATCCTCGGCTGCTTTGCCCGATGCGCGCGTTTGTGCCGCAACCCTGGCCCGGCTGGGCATTTCTGCGGGAAATACCGTGATTGTCCGGCAGGGGGCAGGCACAGCAAGACTTGCCGTGGCGGTGGATGAAAGCGTGCCGGAAGGCTGTTTGCGCGTGGCAGCGGGGCATCCCCTGACTTCTGCTTTGGGCGGCATGTTCGACCCTGTTTTTGTGGAGCGTGTCTGATGGAAGAAACGATAGCCCAATTCGGCACGCAATGGTTTGGCGCGGCCTGGCCCTCGCTCTGGCTTGTTATCTGGACATTGGTCAAGATCGTTGCCATTGTTGCGCCGCTGTTGTTAGCTGTTGCCTATCTCACCTATTTTGAGCGTAAGGTGATTGGCTTCATGCAGGTCAGGATGGGACCCAACCGGGTTGGCCCTCTGGGATTGTTGCAGCCGATAGCGGATGGCCTGAAACTCCTTTTCAAAGAAATCATTTTCCCTTCCTGGGCGGATAAAAAAGTATTCGTTATCGCGCCCATGCTTGCTTTTGCGCCGGCGCTGGCGGTCTGGGCTGTGGTTCCTTTCAACGACGCGCTTGTGCTGGCCAACATTGACGCAAGCCTGCTCTATATCCTCGCAATCAGCTCAATGAGCGTTTATGGCGTGGTGCTGGCAGGCTGGTCGTCCAATTCAAAATACGCCTTTCTTGGCGCGATGCGCGCGGCGGCACAGATTGTCTCCTACGAAATCGCAATGGGTTTCGCCCTGATCGTAGTGTTGATGATCTCCGGCAGCCTGAATCTGACCGACATAGTACATGCGCAGCAAAAAGGCTGGTTTGCCGACAGAGGTCTTGCCTTCCTCTCCTGGAACTGGCTGCCGCTTCTGCCTTTGTTTGTGGTCTATTTCGTTTCCGGCGTTGCGGAAACAAATCGCGCCCCCTTTGATGTGGCGGAAGGCGAGTCGGAGATCGTCGCGGGTTTCCATGTGGATTATTCCGGGATGGCCTTTGCCGTATTTTTCCTGGCCGAATACACGGAAATGATTCTGGTTGCGGTGTTGACCAGCCTCCTCTTTCTGGGTGGCTGGAGCGCGCCTTTTGGCGGTTTGCCGGATAGCGCCTGGTGGCTGGTCGGCAAAACCTGTTTTATGCTTTTCTTCTTTCTCTGGTTTCGGGCGACTTTTCCCCGTTACCGTTACGACCACATCATGCGGTTGGGTTGGAAGGTGTTCATTCCGCTTACGGTAGTCTGGATTTTCGTGGTGGGAATCTGGATGCTTAGTCCGTGGAATATCTGGAAGTGAGGCATATGTCATGCGCGCGTTGAAACATTTTTTCCGGTCTTTCGCCCTCTGGGAATTGCTGAAAGGGATGGCGGTTACGGGGCGGCATTTTTTCGTCCGCAAGATAACCGTGCGTTACCCGGAAGAAAAGACGCCGATGAGCTTTCGCTTCCGCGGACTGCATGCCTTGCGCCGTTACCCGGATGGGGAAGAACGCTGCATCGCCTGCAAGCTCTGCGAGGCGATTTGCCCCGCCAAGGCGATTACCATTGAACTCGCCGAGCGGGATGATGGCTCGCGCCGTACTACCCAGTACGACATTGATTTGACCAAGTGCATTTTCTGCGGTTTCTGCGAAGAAGCCTGCCCGGTGGAGGCCATCGTGGAAACGCGGATTCACGAATATCATGGAGAGTCGCGCAGCGACCTGTACTACACCAAGGAAAAACTGCTGGCGAACGGCGACCGCTACGCTGCTATTATCGAAGCGGACAAGGCGCTGGACGCGAAGTATCGGTGAGGAGAGGACAGGATGTTCGAGACTGGCAAAGGCAGGTAACGACGATATGGATTTTGAAGCGTTCATTTTTTTCTTTCTGGCGACGATTCTGGTCGTAGCCTCATTGCGTGTCATCACCGCGCGTAATCCGGTACACGCCGTGCTTTATCTCATCCTGGCCTTTTTTACGGCGGCCGGAGTCTGGCTGCTTCTGGAAGCGGAGTTTCTGGCGCTGGTGCTGGTGATGGTATATATCGGCGCGGTGATGGTGCTGTTCCTCTTCGTCGTGATGATGCTTGATCTTGATCTTGATCAGGTAAGGCAGGGCTTCTGGCGTTATATGCCGTTGGGCGCGCTGATTGGTTTCATTATTGTGCTTGAAATGGGCGCGATATTTACGCACCGGATTTTTCAGGAATCTGCCGTGGTTCCCATGCCTGGAGAATCTAATACCCGTATGCTGGGGGCGATTTTGAGCACCGATTTTGCTTATCCCTTTGAACTTGCGGCAGTATTGCTGCTGGTTGCCATTGTTGCCGCGGTGGCGCTGACCTATCGGGGCGGCAGGACGCATAGCGGCTCGCGCGCAATCAACCCGGCAGAGCAGGTTCGTGTTCAGGCCGCTGACCGGCTGCGTATCGTCAAGATGCCGGTGACGCGGGAAGAAAGCGAAGGCGTGGAAGGGGAAGAAGCCGGGACAGAGGGGGAACAAACCGGGGAGACTAAAGCATGTTGAGCCTTTCTCATTACCTGATCCTGGGCGCGATACTCTTCACGACAGGGATTGTCGGGATATTCCTGAACCGCAAGAACCTGATCGTGCTGTTGATGGCAATTGAACTTGTGCTCCTGGCGGTCAATATGAACTTTGTCGCCTTTGCGCACTATCATGGTGATCCCGCCGGCCAACTGTTTGTTTTTTTCATTCTCGCGGCGGCGGCGGCGGAGGCGGCGGTAGGACTGGCCATTCTGGTGTTGTTGTTCCGCAACCTGAAGAGCATCCATGTGGATGATCTGGATACCCTGAGGGGCTGACGATGGACGCAGACATGAAATTTCTGGCTTTATGCGCTGCGCTTGCTCCGTTGCTTGGCGCGTTGCTTGTGGGGCTTTTCTGCCGGGTAATTCCGCGCTGGGTGGCGCATGGCGCGACCATCGCGGGGGTGACAGTTTCTTTTGTCGCGTCTCTCTTGCTGCTTCAGAACGTAAATGCGGGGAATGTGTTCAACGAGCCCATTTATCAGTGGCTTACGAGCGGCGATTATGTGTTTTCCGTAGGTTTTCTGATTGATTCCCTGACGGCGACCATGATGGTGGTGGTGACCTTTGTGTCCCTGATGGTGCATCTCTACACGATCGGTTATATGCAGGATGATCACGGCTACAACCGTTTCTTCAGCTACCTCTCGTTGTTTACCTTTGCCATGCTGATGCTGGTGATGGCCAACAATTTCATGCAGCTCTTTTTTGGCTGGGAGGCGGTGGGGCTTGTTTCTTATCTGCTTATCGGCTTCTGGTTCAAACGTCCTACGGCAATTCACGCCAACCTGAAAGCGTTTTTGGTCAACCGGGTCGGTGATTTCGGTTTTCTTCTGGGAATTGGTCTTGTTCTTACACACTTCGGCTCGCTTGATTATGCGAGTGTCTTTCAGGCGGCTCCTGGTCTGGCGGAAAAGACCATTTCCATCTGGGGCAATACAGAATGGTCGTTGTTGAGCGTGATTTGCATCTGCCTTTTCATCGGCGCGATGGGCAAATCCGCGCAAGCGCCGTTGCATGTGTGGCTCCCCGATTCGATGGAAGGCCCCACGCCCATTTCCGCCCTGATCCATGCCGCAACCATGGTTACGGCAGGCATTTTCATGGTGGCGCGGATGTCGCCGTTGTTCGAGTGGTCTGAAACGGCGCTTGCCTTCATGTTGGTAGTCGGCGCGATTACCGCGTTGTTCATGGGCTTTCTGGGCTGCGTCCAGAATGACATCAAGCGCGTGGTTGCCTATTCCACCTTGTCGCAACTGGGTTATATGACGGTGGCGCTGGGCGTGTCCGCCTATTCAGTCGCTATTTTCCATTTGCTGACCCATGCCTTTTTCAAGGCGCTGCTCTTCCTCGCGGCAGGGTCGGTCATTATCGGGATGCACCACGATCAGGACATCCGAAATATGGGCGGCCTGAAAAAATACATGCCGATTACCTGGCTGACTTCGTTGGCAGGTTCTCTTGCGTTGATCGGCGCGCCCTTTTTGTCCGGCTTCTACTCCAAGGATTCGATCATTGAGGCGGCGCGGCATTCAGAGCTTCCTGGCGCGTCCTTCGCCTATTTTGCGGTATCGTTTGGGGTGTTGGTAACGGCGTTCTATTCTTTCCGTATGTTCTTCCTCGTTTTTCATGGCGAAGAGCGTTTCGGCAAGGCAGAGGACGATCATCATGATGATGACGAACATCATGGCCTTGCGCCGGGAGAGAAACCGCATGAATCCCCTTGGGTCGTATGGTTGCCTTTGGTGTTGCTGGCGATTCCCTCGCTGGCGGTTGGTGCGCTCCTGATTGAGCCGATGCTGGTGGGAGACTTTTTCCGGGGCGTGATACATGTAGATGCCGCGCATGGCGCGATGCGCGCCTTCCAGGATGAATTCCACGGGGCGCTGGCAATGGGGCTGCACGCTTTCACCACACCACCTTTCTGGCTGGCATTGGCGGGGGTAATCCTTGCCTGGTATTGCTACCTGAAAAACCGCGCTCTACCCGCCTGGTTGAAGGCACGGTTTACCGCAATTCACACGCTGCTTGTCAACAAGTACTACTTCGATCAGGTTTATGAAACCATGTTTGCGGGCGGAGCGCGGCGTCTGGGCAGAAGTTTCTGGCAGATAGGCGATGTGAGGTTGATTGATGGACTGGCGGTGAATGGCACGGCACGGCTGGTTGCCTTCTTTTCGGCTTGTCTGCGCCTGGCTCAGACCGGCTATGTCTATCACTATGCTTTTGTGATGATTACCGGGCTGGCCTGTCTGCTGGCTCTGTGGCTCTATCTCTGACAGGCAAAGCATCATGTCTTCTTACCCCCTGCTCTCTCTGGCTATCTGGATTCCCATCTTTGTCGGCCTCTTTGTGCTGGCTGTCAGTGGGCTTGCAAAATCCTGGCATCCGCGCGGCCTTGCCTTATTCGGCGCGTTGGCCGGTCTGACCGTGACCCTGCCGCTTTATACCGGCTTTGATATAGCCAGCGCCGCGATCCAGTTTGAGGAATTCTCTCCCTGGATTCCGCATTTCAACGTCTTCTATCGGCTGGGTGTGGATGGCATTTCCATGTGGTTCATTATCCTGAATAGCCTGATTACCGTGCTGGTCGTGCTGGCGGGGTGGAAGATCGAACGGCAGGCGGCGCAATACTATGCCGCGTTCCTGATTATGTCAGGGTTGATGAATGGCATTTTTTCGGCTTTGGATGGGGCGCTGTTTTATGTTTTCTTTGAAGCCTCGCTGATTCCGCTTTATCTCATTATAGGCGTATGGGGCGGGTCTAATCGGGTTTACGCGGCGCTCAAGTTTTTCCTCTATACCCTTTTGGGTTCCCTGCTCTTCCTGGTTGCGTTGCTCTATCTCTTTTTCCAGTCCGGTCACTCGTTCGACCTGCTCGTCTGGCGCGACCTGCCGCTTACCCTGACAGAACAAACCTGGATTTTCTTCGCGTTCCTGCTTGCCTTCGCGGTGAAAGTGCCAATGTTCCCGGTACATACCTGGTTGCCTGACGCGCACGTTGAAGCGCCGACCGGCGGTTCCGTGGTGCTGGCGGCGATTGCCCTGAAACTTGGCGCGTATGGGCTTATCAGATTTTCCCTGCCGATTACGCCGGATGCTTCGCAGACCTTTGCCGGCCTGATGATTGCGCTCTCTCTGATTGCAGTGGTTTATATCGGTCTTGTGGCCTTAATGCAGACGGACATGAAAAAGCTCGTTGCCTATTCCTCGATTGCGCATATGGGCTTTGTGACCCTGGGCTTTTTCCTCTTTTCCGAATTGGGAGTGGAAGGCGCTTTGGTGCAGATGATTTCGCACGGCTTTGTTTCCGGCGCGATGTTTCTTTGCATTGGTGTACTGTATGACCGGATGCATTCGCGCCAGATTGCCGATTACGGTGGCGTCATCAATACCATGCCGAAGTTTGCGGTGTTTTTCATGTTGTTTGCGATGGCTAACGCCGGTTTGCCCGCAACTTCCGGTTTTGTTGGCGAATTCATGGTCATTCTTGCCGCCGTGGGATTCAATTTCTGGATAGCCGCTGCCGCAGCCAGTACGCTGGTATTCGGCGCGGCCTATACGCTCTGGATGTACAAGCGGGTGATTTTCGGCGCGGTCGCAAATGAGCATGTGCAAGCCCTGTCCGATATTTCGCGGCGCGAATTCTTCATTCTGGCCATCCTGGCGCTTTGTGTGCTGGGGATGGGCGTTTATCCGAAGCCTTTTACGGAGGTCATGCATGTCTCGGTGCAAGAGCTGCTCGCGCATGTCGCTCTGGGCAAAATTCAATGAACGGGTGAGCTGATATGTCCCAGTATTTTGTCCTTCCCGACCTTCTCCCGGCGCTGCCGGAACTTTTCCTGCTCTTCATGGGGCTTGTGGTTCTGCTCGTCAGCATCGGCAAAAAGTCCTCTGCCCAGACAGTGGCTTTCGCCCTGACCCAACTGACGCTCCTGCTTACGTTTGTGCTCGTCATCAGAGGCGTCAGCAGTGAAATTGAATACACCTTTTCCAACATGTTCGTCCGCGACATGCTGGCGGATTTTCTGAAGGCGCTGGTTTGCCTTACGGTGGTGATGACGCTTTCCTATTCGCGCCGCTATCTTGTTGAGCGTGTCGCTATTCCCATGGGCGAATATTGCGCGCTCTCGCTGCTTGCCACTTTGGGCATGATGGTGATGATTTCCGCCAACCATTTCCTGCCGCTCTACCTGGGTCTGGAAATTATGTCCTTGTCGCTTTATGCAATGACTGCCCTGAATCGGAACGATGCTACTGCGACAGAGGCGGCGATGAAATATTTTGTCCTGGGCGCTCTGGCTTCCGGCTTCCTGCTTTACGGCATGTCGCTGGTTTATGGGGTAACCGGCTCGCTGGAAATTTCTGAAATTGCCATGCGGACAGGCGGCAAGCTTTATGTAGAAGGTATGGACAAGACTCCGCTGGTGTTCGGGCTGGTATTTATCGTTGCGGGACTGGCTTTCAAGCTGGGCGTCGTGCCTTTTCATATGTGGCTGCCCGATGTCTACCACGGCGCGCCAACTGCGGCGACCTTGTTCATTGCCGCCGCGCCCAAGCTGGCCACTTTTGCGATAGTCATTCGTCTGCTGGTGGACGGCCTGCTCCCCCTGTACGAGGACTGGCAGTCCATGTTGATGCTGCTTGCCGTGCTATCCATGGGATTTGGCAATATTGTCGCCATCGCGCAGCGTAACATTAAACGGATGCTGGCCTATTCCGCCATCGCCCACATGGGGTTTGTGCTGCTTGGCTTATGTTGCGGCGTGGTGGCGGGAGGAGATCAGCGTCTGCATGCTTACAGTTCTTCTCTTTTCTACATGGTCGCTTACCTGCTCGCTACGCTGGCGGCCTTTGGCCTGATTATGATGCTTTCCCGCGCAGGGTTTGAGTCCGACCGCCTGGATGATTTCAAGGGACTCAACCAGCGAAGCCCGTGGCTTGCCGTGATGATGATGATGCTGATGCTGTCAATGGCTGGCATTCCTATCCTGTTCGGCTTCTTTGCCAAGTTTGCCATCCTGTCTGCTGTGGTGGCGGCAGGTTATTACTGGCTGGCGGTGCTGGCTGTGATTTTTTCTCTTGTCGGCGCTTTCTACTATTTGCGCCTGATCAAAATCATGTATTTTGATGAAGCGCCAGCCGACGCATTGCCGATTGAGGTACCTTTTTCCACGCGTGTTCTGTTTTCGGTTAACAGCCTTGCCGTTGTTCTTATTGGTGTATTCCCTCAGAATGTGATGGTGATGTGTGCCTCTGCCTTCTACCACTCATACCAGTTCCAGCCTTATTGATCTGTCTCTGACGGAGAGCAGGTTGACTGGCGAGACGGTGTATCAAGGCAGGCTTCTGAAGGTTGAGTGTGACCGGGTGCGCCTGCCTGACGGCAGGGAAAGCGTGCGTGAATACATTGCCCATCCGGGAGCGGCGGTCGTTTTGGCCTTGACAGAAAGCGGCGACCTGCTTTTCGAGCGCCAGTTTCGCTATCCGCTGCGGCGTGTCTTTCTGGAATTGCCTGCCGGGAAAATAGACAAAGGTGAAACGCCGGAGCAGACAGCGCGGCGTGAATTGCTTGAAGAAACGGGCTTTGTGGCGCAAATATGGCGACATCTTGGCGTTATTCACCCGGCAATCGGTTATTCCGATGAGCGAATCGAAGTCTTTTTTGCGCGGGGTTTGCAACAGATCACAGAGCAGAAACTGGATGCGACGGAATTTCTGGAAGTATTGAGTTTATCGCCGGAGGCAGTACGGGAAAAAGCGGCGAGCGGTGAGATCAGCGACGCAAAAACGCTTGCGGCGCTCTATATTGCCGGGTTACAGCGGTTGTTTTGAAACGGGTTAGCTTGCGGAAATGACTTTGCTACCGTGCGAATTCACCATTACTTCCTATTCTGCCTAGCCCTTACCGGCTCCTCATACGCATTTGCTTGTGGCGTTGGTTATGCGCTTGGTTTAGCGCTTGTGTATACCAACATGCTCGCGCTTATTGTCGGCCTGATTGCCGGCATCTTTGCTGGCATCTTGTGCAGGGTTTCTCCACGCTGTACCCCTTGGAAGAGCCTCGTTGCTTTGTCCATATTCGCAATAGCCGCAGCTTTTGCGTTTCCGTTCGTCAGGATGGTCTTGCCTCATGTCGCGATTGCCTCGCTTCCGATGTTCGCATCTATCGCTTATTTGGTGCGAGGCGGCCTATTTCAACCACGCTTCGTCAAGCCGTCGCCAACATCTATAAATGGTAAACCACAAAACCCCAGGCAAACTACTATCGCCTGCGTCATCCGCTGGATAGCGGGAACATATGTGTTCTGGGCTGTCGCTTCTTTCGCCAATCCTGAATTGCTTTTTTTTCTTGCATTTCCTCCGGCAGTTCTACACTACGCAAAGACGATTGAAAAGTTTATGCCATTTATCCTCCCACCGCTGGTAGTAGCGTTAGCCGTTGGCGTTATCGTTACCGTATTTCTTGCGCGGATATCGCGCGCCAGCCGATATGTGGCTCCGCTTGTCTTCAACATCTGCGTACTACTTACTTTTTTGGCTTCTGCAGAAGTTTTCAGATATCACATGATGTCAAAGTCATTACTTGAACATAAGCCTAATCATCTTCGAAGTTCGCCATTTTTGACTTCAATACTTAATTACAATGAATGTTTCAGGCTCCCACATGCCAGCTTCGATGAAGACGGGAAAACGTTCCGTTGGAGCTATTCGGAACGCAAGTTTGTTCAAGTGCCTTAGAGCAGTTTTGGTTCAAGCGGATGGCCTTCGGTCGCCTGCTTGTCTTGGACGTTATTTTTCGATATTTGCTGCCCCGGCATTTTGCGTGGCATTCGGTTTTGTGTCGAAAGCACTGTCGTCCGCGCAGAAGATGGCATTGCGCCCGGATTCTTTTGCCAGATACATTCGCTGATCCGCCAGATCAACCAGTTGTCCCGTGTCTGAAACAGCGTCGCGCCACACTTCAGAGATGCCAACGCTGGCGGTCATGACCGTACCGTCCGGGCGTTTGCACAGACCAAGGCGGCGCAGACGTTCCATTGCGGTTTTTGCCTGGGAGATGCTTGTGTTGGGCATGATGAGCAAGAATTCCTCCCCGCCCCAACGCGCCAGAAGATCGCTGTCTCGCAGTTCATTCATTATGGCGGTTGCGGCATGGCGCAGAACTATATCTCCGGCCTCGTGTCCAAATTGGTCGTTTACCGCCTTGAAGTTGTCAAGATCAATAAAAGCCAGGGAGAGCGCGGTTTTGCTGCGCTGGGCGATGGCAAATTGCAGGGAAAGCAGTTCTTCCCCGCTGCTACGGGTAAAGCAGCCGGTAATGGTGTCGCGGATGGTCTGGCGCACCAGGGCTGCCATGAGCGCCAGTTGACTGATTCCGGCCATGGTGGCAATGCATCCCAAGAGCGCCAACAACCAAATTATGCCGATGATGTTAGCTAATTGGTTGTCGTTTGACAATATGATTCCAAGCAATTGGGCGCTCATGATTAAGGATGAGAGCGCCAGATTTTCTTTGAGGGTGATGGGAAAAATTGCCAGACTGGCTATCAGGACAAAAGGCAGAAAAGTGTAACCAACCAGGACAAGTTGGGCGAGATGTTCACTCAAATCTGCGTGTATGAGCAGATATTGTGAGATTGGATAAAAGACGGATGGAATCAGAAGCAGAAAAAACAGCGCCCGATAAGCGTGGGCAGGCTTTTTCCTGGGTTTGTAATACAGGAAAAGCGCGAGAAAAGCAAAGCCGGTGATAGCTCGCAGCAGGGTCATCGGAACCCAAATGTGGGCAGAGAAGACAAAAAAATCTATCACGCTCCATAATGGAGTCATAATAGCGAACAGGATCGCGACCAGGCGAACACGGCTGACGATGATGCCCGTGCGCTTGATTGCCAGTAAATGGGGGTGCTGCAATGAGCTTAACAGGTAGGTATAGTCGCTGGCTTGTAGTTCGTTGAAAAACGAATTGAAAATGCGCTGCCAGCCATGCAGTGCGGGTTTTGCATTTGTGTTGGCTGATTTATTGGCGTTCATAGACTGGTTAACATACTACAAAAGTTATAGTGAGAAGGCTGAATTCTATCCACTTTTTGCAGACTTCCCTACCCGGATGCAGGAATATGATAAATATCAATGCAGTCCGGCCTGTCCGATTGCTTCCAGCCGGGTTTGTCGCTCGCCGAGGCTGGCGGGTGGAGGCGGGGATTTTCCCTCGCTGATCTGGATTATCCAGGCTTCCATGTCCAAAATCCATGCGAAAACTTCGTCACGCCCAGGGGAACCGTCAAGGCAGGCAGGATTCATCGCCGCAATGAGGCGGGAAAAACGAAAGGCGGCAAATATCAGAGCGGAGAGGTCGAGCGGTTCGGCCAGTTGTTGCAGATGTTTGGCGGCGGCAGCGATCAATTCCGTATCAGGCGGAAGGGCGTCCAGCGCAGAGCGCATCTGTTCGATTTCTTCCATTGCCTCGTGGGCAAAGAGTTGATCTACGGTGCGGGAACGGATGCCTTCGCTTCTGCGCTCCAGGCGATTTGCCAGTTGCGCGACCCGGTTTTCCAGCGCCTCATGCTCAAGAAAATCCTTTTCCTGCAGGAGTTCCACGCAGGCGGTGAGAGCGGTGAAGAGGCGGGGCGTGGGCGGCGCGACATCCAGTTCGTCAATGGCGGAAGCCAGAGCTTCGGCAAGTTGTAATGGCGCGGAATGCTCAAGCGGTAACGCGCCTTCGAGTAGCCGGAAAATCGCCCGGCGCAGGGGCGTCCAGTCGGTAGCTTGTTCTTCTCTAGTGTGACTGGCCGTTGCGGCAGCCGCGAGGGCGCTACGGCTAACTTCCCAGGCGAGAGCAAGGGCTTCTACGCCGGCATCCCAAAGCGCGCGCTGTTGCAGGGTGAAACGAAGATCTCTGGGTGTTTCGCCCAGTAGGGGAAGCAAGTCGGTCGCGGCTTCCAGAGTGGCTGTGAGCGGGTCTTTTTTCTCCGGCGCGACAATGGCGGGCAGTTCCGCCTGCGCTGGCATGGCAACTGCCGGGGTGGGTTCGGAAGGTAAGGCAGCGCGCAGGTCGGTTATGGTTTCCTGATTTTTTTCGGCGCTTTGCTCTGCGCGAAGCGATTGTTCAATACGGCCAGCCAGCCGTCTGTATTCCAGAGCAGGCTGCAAACGACCTTCGGCAATGGCGGCAAAAAGCCGCTCTCCTGCCCTGGCCATCTCCTCTTGTTCCGGCAGCGCCTCGGCAATGCTTCGCAAAGTTTCCTGTAGACTGGCAAGTGCGGAGCGAGCAGCCGCGCTGCCTGAGTCGTCCGCAGTTCTCAGCCAGGCAAGCAGTGCCTTTTGGTAACGTGCGCGTAGAGCTTCCATGCAGGAGCAATGTCGAAAAACAGATGGGGCGTTTGCGCTTTAGCCGAGTTGGGTAAGGGCCTGGATGACCTCTGGCGGCGCTTGTACCAGTTCGATCAACACCCCTTCACCGCTGATCGGAAACTCTTCATTGCCCCTGGGATGAAGAAAGCAGATGTCGTACCCTGCTGCGCCTTTTCGGATGCCGCCGGGCGCGAAGCGTACCCCGTTGGCGGCAAGCCACTCTACAGCCTTGGGCAAATCGTCAATCCACAGGCCGACATGGTTCAGCGGAGTGTTGTGTACGGCAGGCTTTTTCTCCTGGTCAATCGGCTGCATCAAATCAACCTCTACCTTGAAAGGGCCGACGCCCATGGCGCAGATGTCCTCATCCACGTTTTCCCGCATGCTCTGGAAAGTTCCGGTTACGGAAAGGCCAAGTTTTTCCACCCAAAGCGTTTTCAGCTTTTCTTTGGATAGCGCGCCGATGGCGATTTGCTGGATGCCCAGCACTCTGAAGGGACGTGTGTTGCTCATGTATTGCCTCGTAGTTGGAGAAAGGAACTTTCGCTGATTCTAGCGATAATGACAGGTGTACGCACAGGAACAGATGCAACTGAGCGGAAGAAATTGTGTTTTGGAGCTTTGGAGCGGTTGACATCTTTGAGATTTCGCTTACAATGCCGCTTCTTTGCTGACAGGCGGCATCTGCCGCTTTTTGGCAGCAGTTCTTTAACAATTTGGCGACCGATAATAGTGGGTGCTTTGCGTGTTGTTGGGTGTTTTGGTGTGGTATGGGCTTTGGTTCCTGGGGTTTTGTTCCTGGGCTTTTGTCTTGTATCTGCCTGATTGCCCGACATATTGCCAGGCATCCTGAAATTTTTAATTGTCAGTGATGTTGGGTTTTTTGGATTGAACTGAAGAGTTTGATCCTGGCTCAGATTGAACGCTGGCGGCATGCCTTACACATGCAAGTCGAACGGGCGCCAGGGGCTTGCTTCTGGCGCTAGTGGCGAACGGGTGAGTAATGCATCGGAACGTGCCTTGTAGTGGGGGATAACCAGTCGAAAGATTGACTAATACCGCATAATTCCTTTGGGGGAAAGCGGGGGACCGGAGACGGCCTCGCGCTATAAGAGCGGCCGATGTTGGATTAGTTTGTTGGTGGGGTAATGGCTTACCAAGGCTACGATCCATAGCGGGTCTTAGAGGACGATCCGCCACACTGGGACTGAGACACGGCCCAGACTCCTACGGGAGGCAGCAGTGGGGAATTTTGGACAAT
>Ga0099364_10002146_pt1 | contig 31748 bp, 25 predicted proteins | sample TergutTh196P3_FD_73070 | JGI IMG/M metagenome (GOLD analysis project Ga0099364, IMG submission 73070) | Microcerotermes parvus P3 segment gut microbial communities from Pointe-Noire, Republic of the Congo - Th196 P3 | ecosystem: Host-associated > Arthropoda: Insects > Digestive system > Gut ... | reverse complement strand
TACGCTTCGGTACACTCCCGGACTTCTTCATCGGTGAAAGCCGACAAAAACGGTCTCAAAACGTCGTATGCCAACTCTTGATACGATTTTTCGGCTAATTCCATGAAATCTTCGGACGAAAACTTTTTCAGTTCGTGCATTTTGGAAGGTACGTACAGCCCCCCTTCGTCGGAAATCCCCTTGACAATCGTTCCGGCGGCGGTAATCGTAACCTTTGAATTTCTGGTGCTTGTGTAGTTCATAAATCCCTCTGTTTCCTCTTATTTTTTTCCTGAAATTTTAGTCAAAAATGACTTCCTATGTACAGGAGAAATCCCATGTTGTACGAGTTTTTCATAATGCAGCTTTGTCCCGTAACCTTTATGCCGCGCAAATTCGTATTCGGGATAATCCCGGTCAAGTCGGCGCATATATTCGTCACGTGCAACCTTGGCTAAAATCGAAGCCGCCGCAATCGCCGCAGACTTGGCATCACCGCCCACCACCGCATACATTTCCGTTTTTGCGGAAGGGTGTTCTATCTGCGGTAAACGATTCCCGTCAACCAGAACCGCGTTCGGCGTTTCCTCTCCCAAAATTTCAAGGAGTTTATCGTGGGCGCGTTTCATTGCAAGCATAGACGCATGGAGAATGTTCAACTCCTCCACCTCCGCCACCGACGCAGTCGCGATTGCACAGCCTTTACAATGCGTAACGATTTCGCGATACAGCCGCTCACGTCTCACCGCCGAAAGCTTCTTTGAATCATCTAACCCGGGAATCTGCTTTTCGGGGTCGAGAACCACCGCCGCCGCGAAAACATCCCCCGCTAAACAACCCCTGCCGGCTTCGTCCATGCCTACTATTATGCCCCCATATTCGGCATCGAAATCATAAAGGAGGGAATTCAAGTGTAATTTTTCCAATTTTACCGCTCCTAAAATCATCTAATAAAGCGAATGCAGCACGTTCAACGTCTAATCCGCCGCCCGAAATCAACATCCCCCTCGACTTGGCAATCCCGCCCAGAACGTCGTTTCCGTTACCTGAATCCGCCGATATATCGAGATTATATCGCGTTTTCAGCTTTGCGGAATGATGTTCGGCTAAAAATGCCGCCAAACTCGCCGCAAGTTCATACACATCGACGACTTCATCTTTGACCGCCCCGGTGTATGCCAGATTCAATGCCGCCAAACGTTCTTCTATCTTCGGCGGAAGAATCCCCGGCAGGTCAAGAATCTCGCAAGCCTCCCCGGTTTTGTTGGACTTTATGCTGACCCACTGCTTCCCGCGGGTGACACCCGGTCGGTCGCCGACCGCCGCACGTTTTCCCCCCGCCATTCTGTTTATAAAAGACGACTTCCCCGAATTAGGGATTCCCGCCGCCATAATACGGGTCGCCCCGTGATACCTTTTTCCGCTGTCGTTGTTTATTTTCTTGAACAAAGCGTTCAGCCCCGACAATCCCGCCCCACTCCTGCAATCGCATGAAATGGCGGTTATACCGCAAACGTTCTTGTAATACTCCAACCATGAACGTGTTGCCGAATCGTCGGCATAATCCCGCTTGTTCAAAAGCAGAATCCGCGGTTTATTCCCGGCGATTTGGCTCAACAAAGGATTCCTCCCCGATTCGGGAATACGCGCATCGGTGATTTCCACGAGAACGTCAATCAGTTTCAGGTTTTCTTCAATCACCCGACGGGTTTTCGCCATGTGACCGGGAAACCAGTGAATGTTGTGATTATCGCCCGAAGTTTCGGGTTTAGACGGTTTATTGCTCATACATCTTAAACCAACAACCCGAAGGCGTTAAGCAGACTCCCGCCATATTCGTCCGCATCGCCCAGTAACCGCAGGAACGCCCGCCCCGCCACGTGATTAACATCGATTAATCCCACGTTTTCACTGCGGCTGTCGGAAGAATTCGAGCGGTTGTCGCCGAGGACGAATATTTGTCCCGGGCCGACCGTGACTTCTATATCGGTATGACGAAGACTGGTGGTGTAATCGTTAATGAGATGCCCGTCCTCCACCAAATGTTCCCCGTCCCACACGATTTCGAGGGGTTCACCGTTCCGATAAACAATCCCGCCGCTGCGGCCTTCTTCGGTGGTGAACGCATCGATTCGTATTACATCATTTTCAACCCCGACCACTCTCTTGATAATGTTCTTTCCGTCCGAGCCGTCGTCGTTCTTCAAGTGCGGGGCGAAAACAATCACAATATCGTTGACTTTCGGGGTGTAGAAGAAGTTCGTGACCAACAACTGGTCTTTATTATGGAGGGTAGGTTGCATCGAAGGCCCGTCAACCGAAGTGATTCGCAATGCAAACGTGAATACAAGCAGGATAAACACCATCGCCGTGACGAGGGTTTCACCCCACTCAAACACATCACGAATCAACCAACCCGCCCGCCGTTCCGACTTGACCTTCTCGGAAGGTTCGAGCGAATCCGGCAAAGGGGTGAGTTCATCAGTGGTTATTTCAACGGCTTCCCGTTCGGACATACCCGACTCGGCATTAGTATTTCTTTTCTCATCGTGAAACATTTACAAAAACCTCATTTCAGAATGGGGGATTCTCCCCCAACACCCCCTGTCGCTTCGCAGGGAAACCCTGCTACGCTCCCTAAAGAATGGGGGATTCTCCCCCAATGTCGCTCTGTCGCTTCGCAGAGAAACCGCTCGATTCACTTCTAAACAACACAAAGAAATAACGAACAAAACGTCCGTTATTCCCATGAGTAAGGGCTTAACCCGGCTTTTAGATTTTGGTTCTGACTTTAGCGGCTTTACCCACTCTATCTCTGAGATAGTACAGTTTCGCGCGGCGAACCCTACCCCTGCGAACGATTTCGACCTTTTCGACCGACGGCCCGTGGAGCGGGAACACCCTCTCAACTCCGACACCGTAGGAAACCCTGCGAACGGTAAACGTTTCGTGGATTCCTCCGTGTTTTTTTGCGATAACCGTTCCTTCGAAAAGCTGAACGCGGGATTTCTCGCCTTCGGTAATCCTCACGTGAACTTTTACCGTGTCACCTATGCTGAACACCGGGACTTCGGTTTTAAGGCTGTCTTGTGCTATGATTTTCAACGCTTCCATGATTGATTCTGACTCCTAACTCTAATAAAAATTATTTAATCCTGTCTGTTCCCTGCCGTATACACCATAGCAGTATATCACATCACAATCAAAATTGCAAGCATTTTTTTAAAAATTTTTCTTATTTTTCATATTCTTGATATTCTTGACAAAAAGGCAAATTTATGGTAGGATTAAATTCAAGAAATAAACACGAATTAAACACGGAGGTTGGTAGTACTAATGAATAACGCGAATAACGAAATCAAGGACATTAATCTGTGGGAATCGGGCAAGCGTAAAATCGACTGGGTGGAATCAAATATGCCGCTCCTTCGGGGAATCAAAGCCGACTTCGAGAAGAGCAAGCCTTTCGCCGGGCTGAAGGTCGCTCTCTCGGTACATCTTGAGGCGAAGACGGCATACCTCTGCAAAGTCTTTGCCGCTGGGGGCGCGCAAATGTATATCACGGGGAGCAATCCGCTTTCGACACAAGACGACGTTGCCGCCGCCCTCGCCCATGAAGGGCTGAACGTTTTCGCGTGGTATAACGCAACGCAGGAAGAATACGAGCGGCACATCTCAAAAGTGATTGAAGCCGCACCGAACATCATAATCGATGACGGGGGAGACTTAGTCACGCTGATTCATTCGAAGTATCCGCATTTACTCGACAACGTAATCGGCGGCTGTGAAGAAACCACAACGGGAATCGTTCGGTTGCACGCAATGCACCGTGAAGGCAAGCTGAAGTTCCCGATGGTACTGGTCAACGATGCCGATTGCAAACACCTTTTCGATAACCGCTACGGGACCGGTCAATCGGTCTGGGACGGGGTGAATCGTACCACCAACCTCATCGTTGCCGGGAAAAACACGGTAATCGCAGGGTACGGTTGGTGCGGGAAAGGCGTGGCAATGCGGGCGAAGGGCTTAGGTGCGTCGGTAATCGTGACCGAAATCGACCCGATTAAAGCGATGGAAGCGGTCATGGACGGGTTCAAAGTCATGCCTATGAATGAGGCGGCGAAAATCGGCGATTTCTTCGTTACGGTGACAGGGTGCAGCCGGGTCATCACCGAGGATGACTTCCTCGTGATGAAAAACGGTGCGATTTGCTGTAACGCGGGACACTTCGATATAGAAGTGGACGTTGCGAAACTGAAATCAATTGCAGTGGAAGAAAAGACGGCACGCAACAACATTCAAGGCTACAAGCTGTCCAACGGGAATTGGATTTACGTCATAGCCGAAGGAAGGCTGGTCAATTTAGCGGCGGGGGACGGTCATCCCGCGGAAATCATGGATATGTCTTTCGCGATTCAGGCGTTGGGTGCGTTACACATCGTGACTAACAAAGGAAAACTCCCCGCCGGAGTCATAAATGTACCGAAAGAAGTCGATTCGGAGGTGGCACGACGGCAATTAGGTTTCTGGGGGGTAGAAATCGACACCCTCACCCCCGAGCAAGAGAAGTATTTGAACAGTTGGTCTTGACAAGAGTCATTACGGCTGTTATAATGTAAGAATCTATCATAATAATAAACGGAGGAAAATTCTATGCGTCTTATTACTCGTTCAGACTTTGACGGACTTGCCAGCGGTGCGCTGCTGCTCTCGGCAGGGATTATCGACAGCTACACTTTCGTTCACCCGAAAGACCTGCAGGACGGATTAGTCGAAGTGACCGAAAACGATGTTCTCGCAAACGTACCGTTTTCACCGGGCTGCGGATTGTGGTTCGACCATCACTCATCCGAAGATGAAAGGAATGCGGCAAAGGGTCACTTTAAAGGACAGAGCCGACAGGCCCCGAGTTGCGCACGTATTATTTACGAATACTACGGCGGAAAAGAAAAGTTCCCGCAGTTTGACGATTTGATGGAAGCGGTAGACAAGGTTGACGCGGGCGACCTTACCCGTGAAGAAATCCTCGACCCGAAAGGGTGGGTTTTAATCGGATTCATCATGGACCCGAGAACCGGCCTGGGCAGATTCCGTGACTTTACGATTTCCAACTACCAACTCATGAAAAATCTTCTGCGTTGCTGCGGAGGAATGAGTACCGAACAAATTCTTGAGCTGCCCGACGTAGTTGAGAGGATTGAGCTTTATGACGAACAGTCCAAAAAGTTCAAGGAAATGATTCCTAAAATCACGCGAATCGAAGGAAATGTCATTATATCCGACCTGCGCAACATCGACCATCCGATTTACGCGGGAAATCGCTTCTTGATTTATTCACTGTACCCGGAACAGAATCTGTCGGTCTGTATTACCCCCGCTAAAGGCGAAGCCGGCGGAACAGAAGCAGGTTGTTCGGTTGCGGTGGGACATTCGATTCTTAATCGTACCAGCAAACTCAACGTAGGAAGCCTCATGCTGAAATACGGCGGCGGCGGTCATAAAATGGTGGGGACTTGCCAGTTGGTTTCGGGGGAAGCCGAAGAAAAACTTCCTCAGTTGCTTAACGAAATAATCACGATTAATGAGCATGGGGAATAAGCAAGAAAGGAATTCGATACTATGCGTCTGATTACTCGTTCGGACTTTGATGGGCTTGCCTGCGGTGCGTTACTGCTCGAAGCCGGTGTGATTGAAAACTATGATTTCGCCCACCCGAAAGACCTGCAGGACGGATTAGTTCCGGTCACGGAAAATGACTGTCTTGCGAATGTTCCTTACGTAGAGGGGTGCGGATTATGGTTTGACCATCACTCGTCCGAGAACGAAAGGCTCGATTTGGAAGGAAAATACAAAGGCGAAAGCCGATTAGCACCAAGTTGCGCCAGAATCATTTACGAATATTACGGCGGGAAAGAACGCTTCCCGCAGTTTGACGATTTAATGGAAGCGGTGGATAAAGTCGATTCCGGCAACCTCACCCGCCAAGAAATCCTCGAACCCGAGGGTTGGATTTTAATCGGGTTCTTGATGGACCCGCGGACAGGTCTGGGCAGATTCCGAAACTTCACGATTTCCAACTATCAATTGATGGAGAAGTTGTTGGTCTGCTGTCGTACCATGACCACGGCTGAAATCCTCGACCTTCCCGACATAAAAGAACGTATTGAGCTGTATAACGAACAAACGGCGAAGTTCAAGCAGATGGTTGCCGAACATACGGTAATCCGCAAAGACACCATCATCACCGATTTGCGCGGACTCGATACCATTTATACGGGAAACCGTTTCTTGATTTATTCGCTGTATCCCGACCAGAACGTCTCGGCATGGATTGTCTCGGGCAGAGGCGGACTCGGCTGTGCGGTTGCCGTCGGTTACTCGATTCTTAACAGGAGCAGTAAGGTAGACGTAGGCAAACTCATGCTGAAATACGGCGGCGGCGGTCATAAAATGGTAGGGACTTGCCAGTTCTCCGACAAAGACATCGCCGAAAAACTCCCCAAACTGTTAGACGAATTGGTGGATTACAACGAGTTGTATAACGTTGAAAAATCATAAAGTATCACGGGGAAAGGGTATATCTTTCCCCGTTGAATCTCGACGATATCGAACTTTACGTCAAATGGCGGAAAATACCACAACGTAATCCACATGGAACTTTTAAGAGAAGATTTCTATGGTGAGAAGTCATAAGGGTCTTTCTAAGTAATTTTTTCCCCCTTGTCCTAATATACTGTTACAGTATAGGACAAAGGGGGGATTTTTCTGCAAATCATAAATTGGCTTAATCAACACGTATTCTGGGGCGCGCCCATGCTGTGCCTTTTTATCGGGACGGGGGTGTTCTTCACGGTCAAGCTGAAATGCTTCCAGTTGAACATCTTCAAAATCCTGCGGGAAACTATTTTCGAAAAGCAGGACAACAGCACTAAATCCGCGAACAACCTCACTCCGTTTCAGACGCTGACTAATTCGCTCGCCCTGACAATCGGTACCGGAAACATAGTCGCCCTCGGCACCGCGATTGCAATCGGGGGAGCGGGGGCGGTATTTTGGATGTGGGCTTCGGCTTTCCTCGGCATGGCAACGATTTATGCGGAAAACTTCCTCGGCATCAAATATCGCCGAAAAAACAAGTCCGGCGGGTACAAGGGCGGCGCGTTCTTTTATATCGAGAAGGCGTTGGGGAGATTCCCCGCGAAAAGCTACGCCCTGTGCTGTGTAATCGCCAGTTTGGGAATCGGCAATATGACACAAATAAACTCAATGTCTTCATCTATGGAATACAGTTTCGGTACACCGACCTGGATTTCCGGGATTATAGCGGTAATTCCGGTGGGATTACTGGTGTTCGGCGGTGCGAAACGACTCGGCAAAGTCACCGAAAAAGCAATCCCGATAATATCGCTCGCCTACATACTCGGTTGTCTTGCGGTAATTTTCGTTTTCATAGGGGATGTCCCCGCAGTCTTCGCGGGAATCGTACGGGAGGCGTTCGGATTTCGTGCGGTTGGCGGCGGTCTCGCCGGGGCGGGAATCGCCCGAATGTCGCGCGCAATGAGTTGGGGATTTCGAAGGGGGATTTTCTCCAACGAAGCAGGTCTCGGCAGTACCGTCACCATGAACGCGCTTTCGGCTTCCGACGATGCCCACAAACAGAGTCAATGGGCGACCTTGACGGTGTTTTTCGATACCATTGTCATCTGCACACTGACCGCGTTGCCGATTCTCTTAACCGGGGCGGCGGGAGGACTCACAAATGCAAACCCGATGGCAGAAGGTGACTTCGGTGTGAATCTCGCTTCGGCGGCATTCTCGGCGGCGTTCGGCAACTATGCGGGAATGTTCGTAACGGTCTCGGTAGTGCTTTTTGCAATCGCGACTGCAGCGGGCTGGTCGGTTTTCGGGGTGTTATGCGTAGAATACCTCTTCGGGAGGGTGAGCGTTAAGCCGTTTATGTGCGTTTTCGTGCTGTTTGCCTTCATCGGCGCGATTATGAAACTGGAACTCGTCTGGGGAATGGCAGACCTAATGAACGGAATCATGGCAGTCCCGAATCTGCTGGCGGTAATGGTGTTGGGATTAAAGGGAGAAGTCGCCCCGGAAAAAGCTTGAAAAAAACGGACTGTCGAAACAGTCCGTTTTTTGTATTGCTAAGCTAAGACATACGTTTTAACTCTTCGAGTGGTTTTAACTCTTCGAGTGATATTTTTTCTCTTTCTGTAATTCTTTCGAGCTCTTTCACAAGTTCGTCGAGTTCAACGCCGATTTTCACTCTATCACCTATATCGGCTATATCGCCTGTTTCCGTTGTAACGAGTTCTCTCATACGCTTTAACTCTTCGAGTGATATTTTTTTTCTTTCTGTAATGCTTTCGAGCTCTTTCACAAGTTCGTCGAGTTCAACGCCGATTTTCACTCTATCACCTATATCGGCTATATCGCCTGTTTCCGTTGTAACGAGTTCTCTCATACGCTTTAACATTTCTTCAATTTCAGCCATTGAACCCTCTGAGGTCTCTATAAACGAAATTCCGTCAGCTTCAAATCGGGAAGCAGCCTCAAGCCCACGGATTTGATTTCGCATTTTTTCCGGTATTGAGAGACCTGCAGCGTCATCGGCGGCACGGTTTATGCGATAACCGCTTGACAGTCTTTCGCTGATTCTGCTCGCACCACTTGTAGTTTTTAAATGCCGTTCCGCGTCTCTAGGCACAGAAGGGAGGATGACCGTTCCCTCAGCGGAGATTGAGACGTTTGCAAGCATTATAGCCGAAACAGCAATTACAAATACACGTTTGATTACTTTTCTCATTATAAACCACCTCCTTTGTTTTAGTATACCACATCTTTTCTCATCTGTCAAGCGTTTTTGAAAACTAATTCCCGTTGAGGTCTATTACGAAAACTCGGTAATTGTAATCCCGGTGATGACGAAATCCTGTTGAGATGCCCCGCCGAGTCGGTAGCGTTCGGCACCGCCCGCACGATGACCTGCAATCTGGTCGTGTGTTACAACGAACGACATCGAGAAATTGCTCCCCGATGAGACCGACGTTTCGGTGAGATTGACAACGTTTCCACCGACGGTTCTGACCCATACGCTATGCGGTGAACCCTCACTCGATTGAACCCTACCGGTAAACTCAAACCTATACGAACGGCCCGCGGTAGTATTTAATGCCGCCAGTTCGATATCAAGACCCTGGGAAGTCCCTCCCCTTCTTGTAATGGTGATTGTCCGCGGATTCGCGTTTGTATCCACCACCCGGTCTGCTCCGTTACTCTTCAAAATTGAATGTGTGCTGTTATTATTTGAACCCATTCCGCCGAAAAGTCCCAGATTTCCGTCGTTCTGCATATTGTAAATCACGACCGGTGCGGGTGGGGCGGTAGTGGGTGCGGGGGTTACACGAGTGGTGGGAGCGGCGGTTGCACGAGTAGTCACGCGGGTAGTCGCACGAGTAGTCGCGCGGGTGGTTGCACGAGTCGGTGCCGCGGTTGGTGCCGCAGTCGCGCGGGTAGTCACACGGGTCGGCCCGGCGGTCGGCGGCGGTTGCGGATTAGTAGGTTGCGGATTGGTGGGTTGCGGATTCCCCCCGGTTGCACGCCTTGTCGTTGTGTTCGAACCGCGTGAAACTTCACTCCCGCCGTCATCCGAACTATCCTCGGGTTCGCTCGTATCGGAATCTTCACCGCTCGTATCGCCCGGAACAGTAGTCGCTTTCGTCACATCGGCAGGGGCAGAGGTAACATCACCGACTACGTCCGGCGTTTCCGATGCTTCCGATGTCGTTGCGTTTACATCAAGGGTGAGACCTGTATCGATTGTTTCTTTGCCGCCCGGCACGAAAATCATAATCATAAGGAGAATAACCGCCGCCGCACTCCCCCCAAAAATCAGGAAGAGCTTTTTCTTCTTGGCGCGTTGTTCCCTCTCGGTACTCGGTTTCAGAATAGGTGCGGCAGACACATCCACCGTTATCGGCTTTTCCGACGGCTTCTGTGTTTTCTTTTCCGAAGTTTTCTTTTCGGGAGTTTTCTTTTCGGGAACTTTCTTTTCCGGAGTTTTCTTTTTTTGAGGGGGCTTTTCGGGGGATTTCTTGCTCGTCGGCGGCTCGATTTTCTTCTCATGTTTAATCGGCGCAGGGGTTTTCTCCGGAACAACAGGAGCGACCGCTGCGGCAGCAGCCGCGGAAGCCGCGGAAGCGTTAGAAATGGACGAGGCCTTGTTTATCCCGCCTTTGAGTGCGTTCTGTGCCGCCCACACCGAATAATCGGTGGTGCTGTCGGTGGTATAATTGGAAAGTGCTTCAATCTTAGCGATTTGTTCCTGCTGTCTCCGCTCGACTTCGCACCAGGGGCAATCGCCCGCTTTCTTGGGGTAATAATGCCACGGATGGGTATCGCAAACCTGAAGATTTTCAGGCTGTTCAAGTTTTGCCAGTTCATCGAAGTATTCACCTGCGGTAGGTCTGGTTTTCGGCGATTTCGCACCATCTACGAAGGTTTTCTTGAAAAGATTCCTCAACGCGGGCGGCAGAATGTTCACCGACGGCGCGTAGAAAGCGGTATTCATTGTATCGGCGAGCCCCCGCGAGAAATACGGTGAAAATCCTTTCCGTATATTATCCTCAATCGAGCTTTCGTCGAGCCCCACGCTGTTAAACGGATGCGCCCCGTTCATAAGTAATCGGAAAATCAAGATTGCCAGTGAAAAATCGTCGGTTTGTTCGGTAAAAGTCGGCAAATCAGCCGTCCTGAAGTTGGTGTTCTGGACTTCAACCGGAATACACTCCGACCTTCCCACCGAACAGCGATAGGTCGCATCTTCGGTGATGATATGGAACGAGTCGTTATCGATTAGAGTGACTTCACAGGTTTTCGGGTCGATGAGTATGTTCTTGTCGTTCAAGTCGCCGATTACCTGTTTAACGTCATGAACACCCTTAGCCGCCATAGCGAGGTTTTTCGCCGCCCGAATAAAGAACCGCCAGTCCCGCTCATTACGAATGGTGCTGTTATATGCGCATATATCCGTGATTTCGATTTTGTTCTCTTTCAGGTACATCACGTAGCCGCGGAATTCCCCCGTTTTAACATCATAAAGCAGGTCTTTCGGCCACGCATAGCTGTACGTAGGCTTCGGCGATTTTATCTCCAGCATTGCTTTTAACTTAGCTTCTTTACCGGAAATACGTTTATCGGTATTGAAGATTTTAGCCAAATCACCGATATCGCCGTGGCCCAGCCTGTCGAATTGTTTATATACCGCGCCCTCGCCGCCTTTGCCGAGCGGGTTGTCTTCAAATTCTAAAATCCTGCCGTCGGTAGTCTTGAATTCGAGCATCGCTTCATCTTCCTTTCTGTTTACTTTTTTAAATTCCGAAAACTCCTGCGGAGTTTTCTCCGCAGGGCGAGCAAAGTCCGCTCGTGATTCCATCTATCATGAATATAATTTCCTGCGGTTTTCTTTTTGCAGTTTTTCCCAGTCGGGTTCGGCATAGTATTCGGCGGATTTGACCGCCGGCAAAGTCCCGGTATTGATTACCGTTGCTACGGTTTTATCGTCGGTAATCCCGGAATTGTATTCCGAATTAAGAAAAGCCTCGACTTCTTTCTTGATTTTAACGAAGTCCCTCACTGTATCGGCCTTTAGTACGTTTCTATCCATAAAAGGACGAATGTAGTTAATGTAAATCGGTTGCTTCTGCTCCGACAGAATCCACGGGCAGACAACATCGTAAATCCCGTCGGTGAACATCGAAAACGCACAGACATCGTTGGCAGAACTGCCGAAAGCCCACTTCTCGCTCCTTAAAGGGTTGACCGAGTTGAACTCATCCCCTTTTTGCGGTGTTGTCAGCATCAAGAAGTCACCGTGCCGTGACAGCGTGATAATCCCTCCGTCGCCGACGTGGGAGAAAACAATCTGGCTTCCGTTATAAACCGCAACGGTCAGCGTGGTATCGTAATCAGCTATGGGATTACCGTCTTTGAAGGATTTTTCGATTATGTTCCGAAAAGCAAAACTGTATGCGTTGCGGAGTACCGGCTGGATTTTCGATACATTCCACTTTTTCGGGATGTACTTTTTCAGATATGCAATCACCGAACTCACCGCCAGAAAAGCCCCTATGTCGGAATGTTTGGCAGAACCCAATCCATCGGCAATAAGAGCGACCGCCCACCCGTTTTCCAGAACCATGGTATGGCTGGAATCCTGGCAGACTTTCCCGGAAGTTATGTGTGATTTCCCTTGCAACGATAAATTATAAGAACCTAGCAATGCGCACACCTCTCATTTTAAAATGGGGGATTCTCCTAAATCGCAAATATTTCATTTACCCTTACTCCATTGCCAGACTCAAGGTGTGGGGTGCATCAACCGTTACCATGCTGTCGGAATTAGGGTCACTTCTGCCGACTGCGGCAAGGCTGTTCGACACGAATTCAAAAAGACCGGAGAAGTCCAATTCATCCAGTTTAAGTATACGACTGTGGTTGAAAATCTGAAAAACCTCTTTTTTAGAGAAGTTGGGGTCATTCTCTACGCAAACACAATAGCCGAGGACTTTTTTGTTCTCTTCCGAACGTTTCAGCTGTAATGCCGCACTTTCCCAGTCATCGGTGGGGGTACCGTCGGTAATGCAAAAAATCCAGGGGCGGTAATACGGTGTTCCTGCCAGGCTGTAGACTTCCTTCCGGCGGTCAACCATCTCCAAACCTAACTTCAACGCTTCACCCAAAGGTGAAGCCCCGTATGCCAGCAGATTCGGTACTTCCATTTCCGAAACCGGTGTGAAATTCTGTACGATTTTCACGTCCCCGCCGAAAGTCACGATTGCGGCATCAACAACGTCTGCCGTACGTGAATCGGTCCTCATATGCTCCGAAAATGCCCTGATTCCTTCATTCAACTTGCCGATTGCATCCTTCATATTCATAGAACCCGACACGTCTAACAGGAACACGCACGCGACATGACGTTCGGATATAGCTTTCGGCATTGCGGGAATAAGCCCGGAAAAGTTCGTTACACCCGGCGCAGCGGCAGCGGCATTTACTTCATTTTTTTTAGCGAACTCCATAGGAATAAACCTCCGATTTTATTTCGTTTTAATTTTTATCCGCCACTATCGACGGCGAGCGTTTCAGCGGACTTCACGTTCGCAAAAACACAACTTGCTGTAAGAATTAAGATTATACTCCCCTCTATTATATTACAGACCTCACCAAAAGTCAAGGACTTTTTTGAAAACCGTCTTGACAAAACTCTTCGAAAAGTAGTATACTGTCTTTATGAAAACGAAAAGCTTGAAATACATTCACGTTGCGGGGACAAACGGGAAAGGCAGTACCTGTGCGTTCATAGCCGAAGGATTGTTCCGGGCGGGATATCGGGTGGGAAAGTTCAGTTCGCCGCACGTGCTCGACATCTGCGAGCGAATCACGTTAAACAATATCCCGATTAATCGCGAGAAGCTGAATCAACTTTGCGGAGAAATCGACTGCCCGCAAGAAACTCCCCAATTCGAACGGCTGATGAACGCGGCGTTCGCTTATTTCAAAGAGGAAAATGCCGACTACGCAGTCGTCGAAACAGGGATAGGCGGTCTGCTTGACTGCACCAACAGAATCACCCCGGTGGTGAGCGTTATAACACGAATCGGCTTCGACCACATGGACATACTTGGGGACACAATCGCTGAAATCGCCGCCCACAAAGCGGGGATTATCAAAGCGGGGATTCCGGTGGTTACAACCGCGACTCAACCGGAAGAAGCCATGCGGGTCATTCGTGAAACTGCCGCAGAAAAATCCGCCACTATTGCAAGTCTTGTTGACATTGAGCGAAGCCCTGCCCTGTTTCCTTCGCTGAAAATCACCATGTCGGGCGAACACCAGAAAGAAAACGCGGCGATTGCGGCGGCAACCCTGAATCTGCTTGGGGTGAACGAATACGATTTCTCTCGTGTTCGTCTGCGGGGGAGAATGGAGACGGTTTCGCAAAAGCCGCTCATAATCGTGGATGGGGCGCATAATCCCGACGCGCTGCACACCGCGCTCAAAACAGCGGAAGAGTTCGCGCGGGATAAAATCATAATCGTTTTCGGTATGTTGAAGTCCAAAGACCATGACACCTGCATGAAAATCCTGCGGGAAACACGGCATGAGATTATTCTCACCGACGGATTCTCGGACATGGCGACGGAATGTGGCGGAGTGAGTGTTCATGAGGCGTTAAACAAGGCGAAATCAATCGCCGAAAGCGACGGACTGATTCTGGTGTGTGGTTCGCTCTATCTCGCAGGGGAAGCGTTGAAAGAATTAGAAAAAAACAGCAAAAACGTCTCACCGATTAATCGGTGAGACGTTCGCTGTATTACATTCTTAAAGTTTCTTAATTTCGCGGATGGTGTACATCCAGCATACTGTTCATCTTAGCTAAATACTTAAGGATTTCAAGTACGTCGGCAATTGCCGGCTTTTCGCCTCCTGTGATTCTTGCATTATCGTAGGCGACGGGGTCACTCAACATACTGTTCATTCCTGCGAGGAACTTCAAGATTTCGAGTGCGTCTGCAATGGCGATTGTTCCGTTTCCGTCAACGTCCCCGATAGTAGGTTTCGCAACCGTACCGCTTGTTGAGGTTGAAGTCGTATCCGTTTCATTACCGAAACTCGACGAAGTTACAACGGTGGTGTTTCCGGGAGAAGTAGTCGCCGATGTAGCTGATGTAGTAGTCCCGGATGTAGCCGATGTTCCCGTTGCGGAAGTTGTTGTCGTAGCAGAGCCGGGGGACGTTCCCGAAACTGTGGTGGTGGTTCCGCCCGAGGTCGTAGTCGCGGAAGTTGTCGAAACCGTAGAAGCAGTACCTGTTCCGGAGGTTGACGTTCCCGTAGAGGTAGTACCTGTTCCGGAGGTGTCGGTCGGGCCGGAAGTAGTAGCCGACGTAGCGGTAGTTCCGTCTACCGGAATCCAATGTGCGTAAATGGTTGCATCCTTGTCTACGATTGAGCGTGTCGTAACCGATACTCCGCCAGTCGGGGAGGTGAACCAACCCTCTAACGTGTACCCCTCCCGCGTAGGTGTGGGGAGTTCGCCAATCGTTAAGTTGTTCTCGGTTAAGCGGCTATTGTGTGCGAGTTCTGTTCCGCCGTTGGAATCAAAGGTAATCGTGGGGCGGACTATTTCTATGATCGCTCCGGATGGAGCCCAACGGGCGGTAAGAGTCAAGGGATTCTTGTAGATTGCTGTATCGGAAGCCACAGAGATTCCTGTATCGGTGAACCAACCCCGGAACGAATTCCCTTCACGGGTGGGGGTGGGTAGATTCACGCTTAATCTGCCGTTTGCGCGGATTTCCGCGCTTGTGAAGTTCATCAATCCGCCATTTGGGTCGAAACTTACTGCGTTTTGATGTGGGTTATTGGTTGTCGAAGTAGCGGAGGTTGACGTTCCGGGAGAAGTAGTCGCCGATGTAGCCGTCGTAGTCGCGAGGGTGGTGGCTGTCGTGGTGGTAGTCGCAGCAGAAGTCGTGGTTGTAATAATCGGTTCGCTTCCGCAGTGAGCGCAGCCGTTATCGGTGCAGATTGAATTGTTTCCGTAGGTGATACACAATTTGTTTACAGTCCCCGAACCTGCACTGAGGTTATCGCCGCCGAATCCTTCTATACACAGCATAGCTTCATATAAATTCGCGCTGTTTCTGAAGGTAATCGATTGGTTGCCCGATGAAATCCCGTTAACAACCCTTACCCATTCGTTCAAATGTGCCGAAACGTTTATTGTACCGGAGTTTCTTCTCGCCGACCCTCTTCGGATGCTGAAAATCTGCAGAAAAGTCCTGTCACCGAATATAGACGGCTGATTTACCCTTGTACCTACAATAACGTCATATATTGCACCATCTGTTTCGAAAGAACTCAACCGTGTATAACCCGAACGCGGATTCCCGTTGGCATCCACCGGAGACCACGTAAGCCAGTTGTCCATGATGTAATATTCGATTAAGTTAGTCGGATTTTGCGTCGTACCCTCGAACGACCACCCGTAAACCGTAAGATACGATGTGTTCGTACTCGTGTAATCGGTAACGTCATAGTTAAAAGAAATGTTCCCGATGCTTGAAACAGTTGTACTGTTACCGAACCGTCTTCCTACCCGGAAAAGGGTGTTGTAGGACTGCGAGTAAGTCCCTGCAAAAGTACCGTCTTCGTAGATATCCATCTTGGATTGACCTAAGCCGCGATTATCTCGCCAGGATTCATAGTCGAAGCCGTTGATTCGTTGGCTTGCGCTGTTGATGACGTTAGTCGTCAATGAGCTTGCAATTGCCTTTCCCGGCCCGGAGTTGTCCACCGGGTTGTAGGCGTACAGCGGGCCTTCGGTCGTGCGGTTGCCCGCCTGGTCGAGGACGTAGATGCTTGTGATGTAGAATCCGATGGAATTGCTCCCTGCTCTGATTGAAAGACCGGCGTTTTCTTCGTCAATGAGGTTGGTCGGACCGTGCCGTCTGAACGTCAAATCCGAACCGGTCGCGTTGTAGGGGATTGATACCCCTCTTTCGGAGTCGGTTCCGATTTTCACGCGGGGTTGCATTTCGCCGGAATCCGCCCCGAAGAAAGGTGCAACGCTGACCTCGAAGCCGTAAACCCCTGTTACCGAGTGATTGTCGTTGTGTGTATGGCTGTAAAAATGCCATAGACTGCTGTTGTGGATTGCGAAGTCCCCGCCTATCATTCCGACGGTCGCCCAGACGTTGCCCTGCCACTCCATATCGACGTTCGCCGATGATGGGTTGAGAATCCCGGTTTGTGCCTCACTCACATTCGAAGAACCAATCCACACCATCGAGATAACAATCGCGAAGGTGGTCAGTAATGCGATTACTGAGTTTTTGAAACGTTTCTTTGCCATAATTTTTCTCCTTTTTTATTTAAAATGGGGGCTACGCCCCCAAACCCCCGTCGCTCCGCAGGGAAACCCTGCTGCGCTCCCTAAAGAATGGGGTCTACGCCCCCAAACCCCCGTCGCTCCGCAGGGAAACCCTGCTGCGCCCCCTAAAGAATGGGAGCTACGCCCCCAAACCCCCGTCGCTCCGCAGGGAAACCCTGCTGCGCTCCCTAAAGAATGGGGGCTACGCCCCCAAACTCCCGTCGCTCCGCAGGGAAACTTCGGAAAGACAAAACGACGATTCTTATTTAAAAGTGATTATACCATGAATTGGGTGCAAAATCAACCCTTTTCGGAAAATAATTTCTTCGCTATATCGACCGCGCCTTTTGCGTCTTTGGCATAAAAATCCGCACCGATTGTGTCGGCATAATCGGCGGTGAGAATCGCGCCGCCAACCATGACCTTGCAAGACAATCCGCGTTCCTGCAAAAGTTCGATGGTCTGTCGCATAGCCGGGAGGGTGGTGGTCATCAACGCCGACAATCCCACCAGGCGAACACCGTGCTTTTCGACCGAATCGGCAATCGTCTCGGCTGAAACGTCCTTGCCTAAATCTATGATTTTGTATCCGTAGTTTTCCAGCAGAACTTTCACGATGTTTTTTCCTATATCGTGAATATCCCCCTTGACCGTCGCAAGAATCACCGTTCCTTTATCCTGTGCCGATGTTCCTATTTCAGCCTTGATTTTGTCGAAACACACCCCCGCCGTTTCCGCCGAAAGGAGCAACTGGGGAAGGAAAATCAACCCTTTTTCGAAGTCATTACCCGCCTTGTCAAGCGCGGGAATAAGTTCATTATTAACAATATCCATCGGGTGAAGCGTTTCAAGCAAGCGAGAGGTTATTTCCGCACCGTCTTTTTTCAGACCGCTTAAAATCGCCGACTGCAACGAAATCTCCGAAAGATTTGTTCCCGATTTAGAAGAATCGGATGAATTAGAAGCCCTGCCTTCTTGTTGCGAATACACCCCGATAAATTCCGAGGCGTTTTCGTCAAAACCATTCAGCAGATTAAATGCACGAACCGCCCCCATCACCGATTCATCGTTGGGATTAATTATAGGCAGACTCAATCCGTTATGAAGTGCCATGGTCAAGAATGTTGCGTTCAGCAATTCTCGTTCCGGCAGACCGAACGACACGTTTGAAACGCCAAGTGCGGTTTTCAAACCAAGTTCACGATTGACTGATTCCACCGCTTTCAGGGTGGTTTGCGCCGCCGCAGAATCGGTCGAGACAGTCAGGGTCAAACAGTCAATTATAACATCTTCTTTGCGAAGCCCGACCGCCAAAGCACGCTCAAGGATTTTCCTTGCGATTTCGAGGCGGGCTTCGGCTGTTTCGGGGATTCCGTTTTCATCTAAAGTCAAGCCGATTACCATTGCACCGTATTTTTTCACCAACGGAAGAACCGATGCGAGACTTTCTTCTTTTCCGTTGACCGAATTGACTATCGGTCTGCCGTTGTACCGCCGCAACGCGGATTCCAGTACGTCGGGGTCCCCGCTGTCAATCTGAAGCGGGAGTTCGCACACCCCCTGCAACGATTCAATTACCTTTTGCATCATGTGCTTCTCGTCGATTTCGGGGAGTCCCACGTTCACGTCGAGAATGTCCGCCCCGGCACGAGTTTGTTCAAGTGCTTGACCGAGGATATAATCAACATCGGAATTAATCAACGCTTCCTTGAAAAGCCGCTTCCCGGTGGGGTTGATTCTTTCGCCGATTACCCGCGGTCGGTCGAGTACAACGGTTTTCACCCCCGAACAGACCGCTGCACCTTCATAATCCGCGCCAACGGCAGAAACAGCAGAAGAATTTGCAGTATTTGCAATATTGCGCAGGAGTTTGATGTATTCCGGGGTTGTTCCGCAGCATCCCCCGGTGATTTTCACCCCGAAAGAATTCATAGAGTTCAAAGAATTTGGGATAATCAAGTCCTGCATTTCAGCCGCAAAATCGACGGCGTTCAGCATGAATTCGCCCGTGACCGGGTCGGGGAGTCCTGCGTTGGGTTTTACCATAACGGGTGTTCCCCCGCTGAATCGGATTAATTCGTCTGCGATTGGGCGTAACTCCTTCGGGCCGAGCGAACAGTTCACCCCGATTACATCCGCCCCCAAAGCCGAAGCCGTCACCGCATATGCCGAAACAGGGCAACCGGTGAAAGTCCGTTTATTTGCTTCAAAAGTCATGGAACAAATCAACGGCAGATCGGAATTTTCTTTCACTGCCAAGATTGCCGCCTTAAGTTCGAGCAGGTCGGAAAAAGTCTGCAACACCACTAAATCCGCACCGGATTTCACCCCCGCTTTCACCACTTCGGCAAAGATTTCATACGCTTCATCAAAGGAAAGTGTTCCGGTAGGGGCAAGCAGTTGTCCGATTGGGCCGCAATCCAACGCAACCAACACATCAGGGAAGTCATGTACTGCACCCCGTGCAATTTCAACCGCACGAACAATTACCTCCTCAGGGGATTTTCCTATAGTCGAAAGTTTATAACGGTTCGCACAAAAAGTGTTGGCACTGACTATGTCCGAACCCGCCTCGGCATAAGCACGAATCACTTCGGAAACTTTTTCGGGCGAGGTAAAATTGAACAGTTCGGACGGCTCACCGGGTTTCAGTCCACGTTTTTGGAGTTCTGTACCCATCGCCCCATCGAAAATGACGTGATTCCTATTTAAAAGTTGTTTGAAATTCTTCATAAATACACGCAATGCGTGGTTTGCCGCGCACCGAGACTCTTCGTAAAGCAAATTTTGCTTAATGAAGCCGAATGGTGAAAACACAGCCTTTCACACGCGCCCTTTCTTAATTTATTTTCATAATATACCCACGATTCCCGTAATAGATTTTTGCGGAGTAAGAATAAACTCGTCCGTTATGCACAGACCTATTTTTTTTGTTGCTTCCAACACGTCGATTATATCTCGGCTGACACTCAAAGGGAAATCACCGTATCCGGGTGAGAATCGCCAACAATATCTTGAATCTTCGTGCCGAGACATGATTTCACTGTCGAATTTATCGCAGACTTCATCTAAATAATCCCCCGCCATTTGGTCGAGGATTACCGCACCCGCCATGTCTTCAAGCTGAAGCCGTCGCAGAAGCCTGTCGAACTCCTCCCCCAAAGTAACGGCACAGACTAAAACCGAACCGCTCCCTTCAAGATGTTGTTTAATACTCTCACCGATTAACGGCACGGGGCATCCGTCAATCGGGAAAACCTTCCCCGCATATCTCGGGGTGAGTCGGTTCAGCATTTGACGGTATTTTTCGTAATCAATCACAACAGTTTTCCTACGTTTTCGAGGACTTTCCGCGCAATGTACGCACTGTTCATGGCGTAGAGGTGAATTCCCTCCACACCGTTTGAAATAAGGTCTACGATTTGCTCGGTCGCGTAGGCTATTCCCGCATCACGAAGAGCTTCGGGTCGGTTTTCGTACCGCGCGAGCATCTTCGTAAACTTTGCGGGGAGGGATGCACCGCACATGGACACCATTCGTTCGATTTGCTTCTTGCTGGTGACCGGCATAATCCCCGCAGAAACGGGAATGTCGATTCCGATTAAACGAACTTTCTCCATAAACGAATAAAACAGCGTATTCTCGAAAAACAGCTGAGTAATCAGCGTGTCGCAACCCGAATCAACTTTTTTCTTGAGATTCTTCAAGTCGGCATTGGCGGTTTCAGACTCGACGTGACCTTCGGGGTAGCAAGCCCCGGTAATGCCGAAATTGCGGTACTCCTCACTTGTGCGGATGAACGACGTTAAATCGCTTGCATACTCGAAATCGTTTTCCCGCGTGACTTCCGGGTTTATATCCCCTCGAAGTGCCAGCACATTCCCGATGTTGTTCTGTTTCAGTGCGTTCAGCGTGTCGATGACGTTCTGCCGTGTCGAAGCCACACAAGTAAGATGCGCCATCGGTTCGACTCCGCAACTGTTCTTGATGAACGACGAGACTTCCAGTGTGGGATTGCCTCCCCCGGAATCGCTTCCCCCCGCGCCACAGGTAACGCTTATGTAATCGGGTTTCAACCCTGCGATTTCCTCCAGTGCGGCATAGACTTTATCGGCGGATGCGTTTTTCTTCGGCGGAAAGACTTCAATAGCAAAGACCGTTCTGCTTATTTTCGCTTTTTCGGTGTATATTTCAGAAATTTTCACGTGTATTTCCTTTCGAATCAGATTCACTCTTGTTCCCTCTCGGGCTTCTCCAAAATATCTTACTACAAAATCACGATTATGTCAAATGAATATTTGAAAAATCTACTCAAATCTCCCTCTTGACATATGCCCGCCTTTTATGGTATACTGGATTATTGCTCCGCAACGAAAAGATTACGTAAAATCACGTCACGCCGGGAACAGGGAAAGGAGAACGTTATGCAAACGAGGAAAAAGATTATTTTCACCGACGACCAGGTTTCGAACTTAATGATAGGCAGAAATGTATTGGCGGCAGATTACGATGTCTTCACCGTTCCGTCGGCGGAAAAAATGTTCGATTTGATGAAGAAAATCACCCCGGACTTGATTCTCCTTGACGTGTATATGCCGGGAATGGACGGATACACCGCTATAGAAAAGCTCAAGTCCGACCCGAAGACGAAGGATATTCCGGTGGTTTTCCTCACGGGGAAGACCGACCCGGGCAGTGAACTCCGCGGGTTGACTTTGGGTGCAATCGACTATATCTACAAGCCGTTTTCGCCGCCGCTCCTGCTAAAGCGGATTCAAGCACATTTGCTTGCGATGGAACAGAATCAGCAACTTCAGCAGCAAAAGGAAGAGCTGCAAATATATAACGATGACCTCGAAAAAAAGGTCGCCGCAAAAACCAGAACTATTATCGAACTCCAGAATGTTGTTCTTGAGACGGTAGCCGAACTGGTGGAGGCGCGGGACGAAATCACGGGCGGTCATATCGAACGAACCCAAAGCTACCTCAAAATCCTGTTCGAGGGGTTGAAGGAAACCGGAACATATCACAAAGAAATCAAAGACTGGGACGTAAACATGATTATCACGTCGGCGCAACTGCACGATGTGGGGAAAATCTCGGTCAGTGAGGAAATACTTAACAAACCCGGTAAACTCACCCCGGAAGAGTTCGAAATCATCAAGAAACACACCTTAATAGGCGGGAAAATCATCGAGCATATTCAGGCACGTACCGAGGATAATCGTTTTCTTTCGTTCACTAAGACGATGGCGGTCAGCCATCACGAAAAATGGGACGGAACCGGCTATCCCTACGGTCTGAAAGGCACCGATATTCCGTTGGAAGGCAGACTTATGTCAGTGGTTGACGTTTACGACGCACTCGTATCCGAACGTCCGTACAAGAAATCCTTCACCCACGAAGAAGCGGTTAAAATCATAACCGACGGAAGCGGAACACAGTTCGAGCCTAAATTGGTAGAGCTGTTCTTGCAGGAACAAGAGAAGTTCAAACGAACCTCTGAAAACATAACCACCACGAAATCGCTGATGCGGAAAATCACAGAAGAATCCGGCGGCGCGAAAAAATCCGACAAGAAATGACTTCCTGTCGGATTCTCGACTTACTGCGCTGTCTCGGACAACTCGTCCAACAACAATAACGCTTCGGTACGAACCTCACGCGAGGCGTAAATCCCGATATCGCCGTATCGTGCGGCGAGCCGTGCATATGAAATCGCGGTCTTGTACTCTCGTTCTTTCGTGAGACGTTCGGACATTTTAAGGTAACTCCGCGCCAGAATCGCCGCACATTCATCGTAAAAAGATGAGCGAGGGGACTCTAACTCATGCGCTTTGTCGAGGACGTAGTCATAATCGCCCCTCAAAAACGCCGCTTTACACTGCAGAAAATGTTCGGATTTGCTCTCTTGAACCGATTGAGTCGTTTGAATCGCAAAGGGAGAAGATTCGTCCCGAAGTTGATTCGGTACCTCCTCACTCACAAGATAATGTACCGGGATTTGCAGGGTGTTGGCGAGATATTCGAGGGTTCGAAGAGACGGCGAAGCCGCCCCGCTCTCAATCTGCGAAAGCATATTCCTTGTTATAAAAGTACCCACCACGTCCGACTGAGTCATTTTCTTCGCCAATCGCGCTTCTTTGAGTTTTTTTCCCAGTTGTGTCCCGTCCATACGCTCCTCCCTCAAAACCTGAATCTTTCAATCTTGTAAATACCATTTACAAGTAGCATAACATAATATTTCAAAAAAAGCAAGACTTTTTTAAAAAACTCTTGACTTTTGAAAAAAAGGCTGTTATAATGAAGTCAACGGTAAATTTAATTTACAAGAGATTCGATTACGAAGGGGGTGGATTCAATGTCATGGTTCAGTAACTGGTGGGGTGCATTGGAATTAGTCGAGCAGATTCTTTGTCTGGTTGCGATTCCGTCGTCTTTGTTCTTGGTTGTCCAAGGGATTCTCATTGTGGTCGGCGGCGGTGACTCCGGCGGATTAGACACCGACGTGGATTTCAATTTAGACGGTGATGTCGGATTGGACGGCGATTTCGATTTGAGCGATTGCAGTTCCGGCGGCGGCGACTCGAGGGATTTCGGCATAGCGAGTATGTTTACTCTCCAGGGGGTAGCGTCATTCTTCTGCGTGTTCGGCTGGGGTGCGTTTTTCATGTACCGCGGGGGACTTCCTTTATTAGTTGCGGTGATTCTTGCGTTCGCGTTGGGACTGGCGGTCATGTATGCCCTTGCGAAGGCGGTTCTGTATCTTAACAGGCTGTCACATTCGGGGACTTTAGAAATTAAAAACCTACTCGGAAACATGGGTACCGTTTACTTAAAAATCCCGCCGAAAGGCGAAGGCAGAGGAAAAGTCACGGTTCAAACGAGTGAACGGTTCGTTGAGTTTGACGCGGTAAGCGAGATTGATACAGTTATTCCGAATAATGCGGAAGTACGGGTCATAGACATATTAGGCGAAAACGTTCTCGTGGTCGAAACAGTATAGATAACGGTAAAGTGACCGGACATGAGCTTATCGAGGTAAATAAAAAATCTATAATAAATAAGGAGGAGGAAAAATCATGGCTTACGATACGAAAGCGTTATTATCGTCCTTGGCTAACAACGTAGCAAAGTCTAAGAAAGAGGAGGTCATATCATGCCGGAATTCGTAGTTTATTTGGTAATCGGAGGGGCACTTCTATTACTGGTGGGAATCATGTGGGTGCTTTCCCGCTATCGGAAATGTCCGTCAGACAAAATCCTTGTCGTGTACGGTAAAGTCGGAAAAGACAAGGACGGTCAAGCGCGGAGTGCGCGGTGTATTCACGGGGGTGCGGCGTTCATTGTGCCGGTGATTCAATCGTTCCAGTACATGGACTTGACACCGATTTCAATCAACGTGGACTTGAGAAACGCCCTTTCAAAGCAGAACATCAGGGTGAACGTTCCGTCACGATTCACGGTGGGAATATCGGTTGAATCGGGGGTTATGCAAAATGCAGCCGAGCGACTCCTCGGCTTGCGTATGAGCGAGATTCAAGACCTGGCAAGCGATATCATTCTCGGTCAGTTGCGCTTGGTAGTCGCGACCATGGAAATCGAGGAAATCAACTCCAACCGCGATAAGTTCTTGGCGGAAATTTCACACAACGTAGAGAGTGAACTCAAGAAAATCGGTCTGCGACTCATCAACGTAAACGTCACCGATATTTCCGATGCGGCGGGGTATATCGAAGCCCTCGGTAAAGAAGCGGCGGCGAAAGCAATCAACGACGCAAAGAAGTCGGTTGCGGAAAAAGACCGTGACGGTGCAATCGGTGAAGCCGAAGCCCATCAAGACCAGAGGGTTCGGGTTGCAAGTGCGAACGCAAGCGCAATCGAGGGTGAAAACTCCGCGAAGGTTCAAGTCGCACAGTCGGAAGCACTTCGTCAGCAAAGAGAAGCCGAAGCACAGGCAAAAGCCGAAAACGATGCGAAAATCGCCATTGCGATGACCAATCGTGACGGTGAAATCGGTAAGGCGAAGGCATTGCAAGACCAGCGCGTACAGGTCGCGGCGGCGAACGCTACCGCAATCGAAGGGGAAAACAACGCGAAGGTGTTAGTCGCACAGTCGGAAGCGGTACGACGGGAACGTGAAGCGGAATCCCTCAAAATCGCGATGGCGGCGGAAGCCGTTCAGGCGGCGAAGGCGAAAGAAGCCGCATACGAAGCTCAAAGACTTGCCGAACAAGCACGTGCCGAAACCGAAAGAGCAACCCAACAAGCCGACGTAATCGTAAAAGCGGAAATCGAACGTCAACAGGCGGTTATCGCGGCGCAAGCACAAGCGGAAGTCGTGAGACAAAAGGCAAAAGGTGATGCGGATGCAATCTTCGCACGGATGGAAGCACAAGCAAACGGTGCAAAAGAAATCTTAGTCAAGCAAGCCGACGGTATGAAAGAATTGGTTATGGCGGCGGGCGGCGCGGAAGATGCGGTTAAGCTGATTGTCGCCGACAAACTCGAAACGCTTATGCGGGTACAGGTCGAAGCGATTAAAAACATCAAGATTGACAAAGTCACGGTTTGGGATTCCGGCACTAACGCGGCAGACGGAAAAAATTCCACGGCTAACTTTATTTCCGGTATGATGAAGGCTGTTCCTCCTTTGGGAGAAGTCTTTAAGCAAGCGGGAATGGATTTGCCGAAATTCCTCGGCGAAGAAACGATTGAGGCAGTCCTGCCTTCGGAAACGATTTCGGATAAACTTTCCGAAAAAGTTACGTAATAATTACAAACTCAAATAAAGGCTTGACATAACCGATGACTCATGCTATACTTTACTCAAAATTTTATTTAAAAAAGGGGATTTATCCAAAATGAAAAAAATTCTATGTCTTTTACTGGCACTGGCTATGGTGCTGACACTGGTCGCGTGCAACGACGACAGCGGTCCGAGCACAAACAACGATGACAACGAGGGCAGAAGAAGCAGAACAACAGCCGAAGAAACCGACGACGAAACCACTACCGCCACCGAAGACGAATCAACTACATCCGCACCTGAATCTAAGGAAGAACCCACCACTAGTTCGAGTTTGTCCGGCCCGCTCGCAGACACGAAACTGATGAAATCGTTCGCGTCAATGGCAAGCGATGAATTTGCGGTCGAATTGGAATTTGAAGGCATCAACATGGTTATGTACCGCAAAGGAAACGACATATACCTGGAAATGGACATAGATTCGTTCGGAGCTGCGCTCGGTGAGGAAATGCCCAACACCAAGATTTACGTCGTTGATATGGTTATGTATATCCTCAACGATGCTGATAAGACCGGTTATTCGATGAAAATCGACCAAGCGATGCTTGATGAGATGTTGACAGAATTCTCTGCGTTGGACGGTGCCGTTGAAGGAATATTCGATGCGGTTGACGAAGCGGAATTAACCGACACCGGTACCGATATTTTCAATGGGAAATCGGTTTCGTACGAAGAAATCACTGCTTCTGACGGTTCGATTATTCGGGCGTACTTCGACGGTGACACGTTGTTGGCGGTTGAATCCGACGACGAATTAATCGAAATCAGCTTGAGCCCGAAAGTGCCTGCAGGTGCGTTCAAAATTCCGAGCGATTATGACATCATGGATTTAAGTGCGTCGATGTAACGCAAATCCAATCACACCAAAATGACCCGGATGAAAGGAATGTTCATAAGTTTGAATAAGAGCTCACGGGTCGAAGCTCCGCTTCGAGCAGGTGAGCTTGACAGGCTTAAATTCATGCCACGTTTGTGGCGGAAAGGCATGTTCGTAAAAATGAAAAGTAGTGCAAAAAGCGTAAAGAAAGCCGTTTGCTTTTTGTTGGTGATGTCGATTACGTTGGTTTTATCGGCGTGTTCATCGTCAATCAAGGAAACACAGCTTTTTAAGACGTTCGATATTCTGGAAGAAGATACCTTCGCGTTCGAAACCGCCATGGATATAGATGGAATGGAAATCTCCCTTGTAGCGTACAGGAGTGAGAATAACTTTTACTTCGATTTTGTGGGTCTGGAAACTTTAATATCCGAAGGCAGGGAGTTCCGGTTGGACCACAACAACAAAATCGCACGTTATCAGGAAATATCACAGGAAGAGATTGACGAACTCGTGACGCTTATGGTTAAAGAAATCCACGCACCGATACTCGACTTAAACGGGGCGAAACTGCTCGGTACCGGCAAAGAATTGTTCATGGGGAAAGAGTTGTCTTACGAAGAATTCAGAGACGCTTCCGGAGAGGTTTCGCGTGCGTTCTTCGACGGAGAAAAGTTGGTCGGGGTGAAAAGACCCCACGTCGATGCCAACGGCAGCATGGTGGAATGGCCTATCACGATTTCACGGGAGATACCCGCAGGCGTATTTGATATTCCTAACGACTATCAGTTGGAACGCGGATTCTTACCGGAAGACTAAACAAAACAACAGCAATAGATATAGGGGTTGGGCTTCGGTTCTGCCCCTATATTTTGTACATATGTATTTCGCGTAAAAATCTCACAAAATTTATTTAAGATTTTCTCAAAAATTTGTTTACTTTTTCGTCAATTCGTGCTATGATTAAGGGGATTGTTAATTTCGTTGTCGAAACAACGTTTGGAAGGAGAACGCATTTATGCAGAAATCAAGGATTAATCAGCTTTTGGAGGAAATATCCGCCGAAATCCTCAAGGAGGAAAACAGGAACAGGGGACTCTATGCGTCTGCTGTCGATATAGAAGACGAAGAACTCTCTTTAAAAATCCAGGCTGAATCTTTCAGGGCGTTAAGAAATATGCGGGGATTGAAGTCGGCTATGGAGGATTTCCGGTACCGATTAGAACAAAGCGGAATTTTAGGCGCGACTGTTTCCGATGAACTGCCGGAACCGCAAATCCTGCCCGAATCAAAAACCGAATCGCAAAACGTTGTCTTGATTAGTCACGAACACGGGCCGATTATCGTCCCGAATTATTCGCTTAACGAAACCAAAGTCGAAGAACCGGAAATTCAAGAAGAAATTCAAGAAGATTTTGACGAAGAAATTGAAGAAGAACCGGAAGAAGAAATTCAAGAAGAAACCGAAGAAGACTTTAGCGAAGAAGAAGAAGAAGAAGAAGAAGCGGCTGAACCACCTCAATACACCCCTCAAACAGAAGAAACACCGCAACCGATTTTCACCGACTATTCAGATTTTGAAGCCCATTTGGGTGCGATGAATCCTGCGATTAAGACCGCCCCCGTCCCCGCAAATCCCGAAGGGGAAAACATAGGAAACATCGAAACAATCGTCGAAGAGTTGAAGAAAAATATCCACGAAATCAACGACAGCGATTTTATTATTTCAAATGATTTAGATGAATCCGCCGAACAAGACGGACAAGAATTACAGGATTTAGACGAAGAGTTAGACGAACTCGCCGATGAATTAAACGAGTTAAGCGATTTAAACGAGTTGGGCGATTTGAATGATTTAAACGAAGATGCAAGCGATGACTTCAATTTCGATTTTGATTCTGACATTTCTTTTGACGAAATTCGGTTTGAAGAACCTACCTCAAAACCCGGAACTCCGCCGAGTTACGTTTCTCCCGCTGATTTACAAAAAGTCGAACTGCCGGAAGAAAAATCGCCGGAAAAAGAAGAGCACGAAGACGATTTCTCCGGGTTCGGAATGAATCCGCCGGAAGTCGGCATTTATTCCGGTCGCACACCGGCGAGATTCGTAATGTTCGGCAGAAACATAGAAGTCGCGAACTGGGGCGATATGTTAGCGAAGGTCTGCGAAATTCTCATTTTGAAAAACCCCTACACCGTGGCGCAATTCGATAAATATCACGACTTGAATCCGTTGGGTAGCTGTTACTTCAGCTATAATCAAGGCGAAATCAAAGACGTTGCGAAAAAACTTTCAAACGGTCTGTGGGTCGAAACGAATCGTTCTGCCGACGACATAGTCATGCTGTGCAAAAAAATCCTTGAGCTCTGCGGTTATCCCAGAAGCGAACTCGAAATCGAATTTTTAGATTAAGAGCCTGTTTGGTATCTATGTAAATGAATAAGGGGGATTAGGCGATGAAAAATGGTAAAGATTCCGCCGTTATAGGAATCGATTTCGGTACGACAAATACCGCCGTAGTTCGGCTTTCAGCCGATGAAGACGGGAGTACAATTAACGCAGAACGTCTCAGCGAAAACGCCGAAGGTCGCCCTTTTGCGTCTATTATAGCAATTCCGAAAGAGGGTGGGAAACTCGTTTTCGGGAGAGAAGCCAAAGAGAGAAGGCTGGAACTTTCGGAAACCCACTACATTATTCCGTCACTTAAGACCTACGTAGGTTCGGACAGGGAAATCATTTCGGGAAAGAACCGCTATTCGGGGGAAGATGTTGTCTGCGCATTTTTCAAGTATATAAAGAAGAATATCCAAAAAAGCCACAAAATCGTCGTGAAAGAGGCGGCGTTGGCTTTCCCGGTGGATTTTTCCGCTAAAGCAAGGCGTTCGCTTAAGCGTGCCGCCGAAAAGGCGGGAATCAATCTAATCGGGTTCGCCGGGGAATCCACTGCGGCATACGTCGCGAATCGTAACAATCCGGAGATTTACAAGGCGTTTCGGCGGGTCATGGTCATAGACTGGGGCGGCGGCACGCTTGATGTAAGTATTCTGGATTTAGAGGGCAGTAAGGTCTACGAGAACTCCGTTCACGGTGAAAAAACCGGCGGTGACGATATAGACCTGGAAATCGCTTACCGTATGCACGCACGTTTAGCCGCTAACTACGGGATTGATTTAAGTTTCGATGAAATGGAACCGGGGAATCGCGATAAACTGATTTGCGCCTGCGAGAAAGCGAAAATCGGATTTTCTCACTACGTCGAAGGCGATGAAGATGCGGTGATTTCGCTGAAGAAATACGGTGCTTTCGGCGATGCGTCGGTCACTTTGTCATATGCGACCTTCAAAGATATCGTGACACCTATTATAAAGTCAAGGGTACTTAAGGCGATTTCAAACGCCATGAAAATGTCGCAGGTCAGCGTTTCGGGAATAGATGCGGTTATAATGGCGGGGGGCAGTTCGGGATTGAAGCCGTTTGCTCATGCCGTAGCAAGCATTTTCGGGAAAGAAAAGATTGTACACTCCGAAAACACCGGATGGTCGGTTGCGGTTGGGGTCGCTCTCTTGGCTTCGGGCAGCGGAAACTATATGCTGAACGACGATTTGGGGGTACTCTTGTCCGACGGAACGGTTTACCCGATTTTCCGCAAGAATACAGACTGTGTCGGCGGCAAAGCGGGCCCGATTAGCTTTTCCCTCACCGAAGACACGCAAAACGCACACTTTATCTTCACGAACCGTAACAACACGATTGTGTACGGCACGTTGAATATCAACGTAAAGGGATTCTTGCAAGAGAATCTGCAGTTGGCGGCTAAAATCGACCAAGACCAGACCGCCTCGGTTTTCGTAAGAAATCGATATATGGGCGAGGATTATAACAAGAAAATCGAGATTAATAAGCTGACTTTCTATTACGATTTGGAAGGGCTGCCGAGCGAAGGTGAGTCTCTATGAAAGTTAAGCAGCAACAGTCTTCAAACATAACCATTGCGCCGAACATTTACGTACGCACTTCCTCCAACCTCCAAAGCGATGAGGAGTTCGTGAAGAAAGTCTACGGGCATAAGGCGTTGAACATCTTGAAATCTCGTTTCCCGAAGAGCTATACGTCACGGTTTACCCGCGCACAAATCGAAGAAATGAAGCAAAACGTAATCTGTCGCCACGGGAAAATTCGCGAACATGCCTACGGAAAAGCCTCATGGGGAGAAAACGTGGTCTGGTCTTGCCGTTGCGAAAACATCACCTGTCACGCTTACGAGAAGTGTATGTCGTTGCCCAACGCAATGAGAATCGACAGGAAAAACGATGCCGAAAACTTTTCCGATACGAACGGCATCAGCATAGTCGAAAACGAGACCGGTGAGGATATTGAATACGGATTCAATCCCGATGACTGCGTGTTCGCACCGCCGCACGTCGCGGTTGTTCTTCCGATTTTAGAAAAAATCATTTCCGAGGGTGAAGACGAATCAATCGACACGAATTTTGTAATCCCGGATTTTTACGAAGACGAATCCGCTCAAGAAAATAATAACAACCCAAATAAAAACGAAACCGTCGCCGAATTTACAGCGGAGAAATTCAAATTCGATGGGGATTTCGCGGACAAGCGGGTTTTAGTCATCTGCGAGAATATGCAGGAAGCCGGGTATTACTCCACCATCCTGTACAAACACAAGGTCAAACATCGATTCTTCAAAAGCGAAGGGTGTACGCTCAATCGCAGAATTGCCGACGTGTTCTGGGATTATTGCGGCGACGAAATCGAGAAGGAAACCTTCTTCATGCGGTGCGCTATTCGAACCGACGGTGATGAATCCGAAACCCTCGACTTCTATGATGCACTGTTCGACTTGTGCGGAGATTCGAACATCGGCGATGAGGGCGGGCTTCATGTTTCCGCACTTGCCGATGCGTTGAATAACAATAACCGCAGCAGCAATTCGCCGAACCCGGGCGAGCCGCTCTTAAACCTGGATGATGCCGATTACCCCGTAACGGTTTCGACCCTTGCGGCATTGTCGAGTCATTTGGAAGACGAGTACGATGAAGTCATGGTACTGTTGGGCGAAACAACGGAAGACTTCGCACCTGCGAGATTCAATCTGTTTTCCGCCGTGCAGGAGGTGTTCGGTTCTCCTCCGCTGGTTATACATAAGGAATCGGCGGCGGGATGGGTGTTCGCCACAAGCGGA
>Ga0099364_10002144_pt1 | contig 31750 bp, 20 predicted proteins | sample TergutTh196P3_FD_73070 | JGI IMG/M metagenome (GOLD analysis project Ga0099364, IMG submission 73070) | Microcerotermes parvus P3 segment gut microbial communities from Pointe-Noire, Republic of the Congo - Th196 P3 | ecosystem: Host-associated > Arthropoda: Insects > Digestive system > Gut ... | reverse complement strand
TTTACACATCCCCCTGACCCCTGGTGGTTGTTGCACAACTATCCTTGCTATTGATAGAATGTGTTATTACTAATATAGTCGGACGATTTAAAAAATTGTTTTTCATTGGATTGTTTCGTCGTTCCTCCTCGCAATGACGATACGCGCTGACCGTCATTGCGAGACACGAAGCAATCCAAAAATGGCAGATTATCATAACATTACAAAATTTTGTCGCTGACAGTGCGAGTTGTGCAACAGCCACCCTGCAAGGGGGGAATTTGAAAAATAATTTTCGGTTTTCGATTTTATTTTGTATCTTTGCCGCCGGAAATGGAAAAAGACCGTAAGAGATATGGAAAAATGAACCATGTGACTACAAAACTATAAAACGATAAACCAAATTCGCCGAAATAGCACAGTTGGTAGAGCAATTCATTCGTAATGAATAGGTCCCCGGTTCGAGTCCGGGTTTCGGCTCAAAATAAACATCCCCCTAACCCCCTTCAAAGGGGGAATGGGGGAAGTTAAAGATAAGTTAAGTTGCAACATAATAAATATAGTGAAACAATCCAAATCGCCCCCGATTTTCCATCATTATTCTCCATTTTCCATTCTCCATTTTCCATGGTCTATTGTTTCGTCATGCCAACCCCAAGTTTCGTACGCCAAACACATACTTTTGATAAAAAATACGAAAAAATATGAAAAAAAAAGAGAAAAACGATTGCCGGTATGAAAATAATGTCTATTTTTGCTGCAATGAATAGTGTGTCCGAACGGGAAATAAAGCCATTCGGGGCATGATTTCAGAGTGTAAACAGTAGTGTGAAACGTATAGAATAAAGAAGATAAATTATTGAAACTGAGATTTTTAACAAATTAGATAATAAATAAATTTACTTAGTATTAATATTAAATTAATTGATTATGAACAAAAAGATTTTTACTTTGTTAGCAAGTTTGCTAATGCTGTTTTTAACAGCGTTTGTAGTGAATGCGCAAACACCTGTGGGTTATAATCCGGTTCAATTCCTTCCCGAAGGGGTTGGGAAAGGGGCTTATCACCTGCAAGTGACGCATTTTGGAGCAGAAAACCTTATGGGCTATTCCAATTTAATTGTTGAGTCCACCGGGTCTATTCCAGCCGCGAATACTTGGACTTTCGCTTATGGCCAGTATCTGTTCTTATCCATGGATGAGAGGGGCTTTCTTTCTTTGGTATCAGCTGATGATGTCGAAGATAACTATACAGACCTGCGTAGCGCCTTGTGGTGTGTTGATACGAAAAGAGAAGGGCAGGGAGGAAAATATCCCACCTTCGATTTTATCAACAAGGAATATTCGACGTACCTGACTGTCGACAGAGGTTCCGATGCCCGGTGGATAGAAAGAAGGACAGGAGATACGAGCTGGGAGTCGGCTTTCGATGGTTCTGATATTCCTACTCAAAGTACAACCAGCGGGACATTAACCACATTTGACGCCCACGTTGACGGATACTATATGAACTGGCAATTCTCGCTCGTCTCCGGCGTCAATACGGCTATTGAGCAAGGAAGGCCGTTGGTGCTTCAACTTGATGATGAGCCGGGTTATTATCTGACATTTGCCTGTGAGTGGCCTGCCGCTAACAATCCGGTTGAATTGGTTAAAGTACACTGGGATGACATCAATCCGATGCGTGCGGGAGGTGTGTCAGAATTCTATAAAAAACATCTGCTTTTCTTCCGCCTCGTATCTGCCGCTCCCCGCGTGCTGTCGGCTGAAGACTTTAATACGATGTTGGGTGAAAAGCCGTTAAACAATTGGACATCATTAAAGTTTGACCCGAACACAAATCCTGCCACCGTAGCGGCCAATCCGTTCACTCAACCCCTCAGGGCAGTGGATGAATTTACCCCCACCAACGTTTATGCCGCCGCCGCCAATATTGCTCCCGGTTATGTAAGGCTTTATACAAATACCGCATTGAACAATAATGCCCTCACGGCAAACACCCAATTTATATATGTAGATAATACGTATCACAATACGGATGGGAAACGCTTTCCGGTCATCAAAACAGGGACGCGAAACGCTACTAATTTCCTTACCGGCCAGGCCGATTTCAGGTTGGTCTATTATCCGGCTGAGGACAGTTTGGTGATCAATGTGCTTAGATTCGATCATATCGTGTATGGACCACATGAGGATGATTTAGTTACCCGTATAACAACGCCGGGCGACGGATTTTATAATGATGAAATCCTTGACTGGCTGATTGTTAAGTTAGAGGATTTAGAGACAGCTGATGGAAGCCGCGTGCTTACCGTTTACGATACGCATGCCCATACCCGTATTCATTTCGGTATCGGGAGTTGCGAAGTGATCGACGACCGCACCACCGTGCCGCCTAACCTCTATGTGATCAAAGATGACCTGGGACGTTACTTGGATATGCCGCTTGATGTAGGCGCCCTTGTGCCGCAGTGGAGGTACCTCATAGAAAATGAAAAACCATTGAAGACCCCGTCTTCGCAATGGTTGGTGGTGCCGAACAACACAAATTCGGAATATTCAACCGTCAGGTTATACAATCGTGAATTCAACTGGGTATATATTGATTTCGTACAGGTTTACGGCAGTCCGCATCTGTTCAAGGGAACGGTTAATGTTGTAGGCCCCACCAGTACAACCTATCCCGACATGCCGAATATACCGGGGTCGATCTTTTATACCTCCGAAGCGGATGCCGACGGATTCTTTGGCAGTTTCTTTGTGGTAGAAGACCACGCACAGGCAAAAGCCTTGCGCGCACAAAATATTGCTTTCGACAAGTGGCCGCAGGAAGTACAGCAAAAAGCCTACCGTACCAACCCGTACTTAGGATATAAATACCTGGCTCCCGATACGATGAGTTACTTTGGATATGCCTTCAACTGGCTGTTCCGTAACAATACGGATTACTACCTCCATACGCCTCCCGCAGCATTGAATGATACGGTGCTGTATGTAAGTAAAGAAAAGAATTACTTCAAGTTGGAATTACCGGCTGAGTTGCAGACAAACATGGGTGGCAGTATTGAAAAATATGGTCTCGGTTATGGGTCGTACGACTTTTATCCCAACTATGAGTCGACAAAAGATATAGCCCGTTTGCAAAGATACTACTATTACTTCAAACAGAACGACTATTGGAATTTCTTGTTTGACGGAAACTATATCTCTATGGACAGGGCCGGACGTTATGTCTTCTCGAACGAAGCGGGCATCAATGTGAACCCGTTAAAGAAAGCCATGTTCTATATCAGGTTTACCTATCAACCCGACGGTGAAGATATTCTGAAGGATGACAGTTCAATTCCCGAATATTACACCCTGCTGAACCGCGTTGACGAGAGCGATTTTCCGTACCTGGCCGCAAGACTCGACTTCGAGATATTACAGGGATTGAGGTTGTTTGACTGGAGCCATGAATACTGGCCAAGCGTAAGCTCGGGCGGATTTGGTGTGGTTACGCTCGGTGTCCAGGATTGGACCCTGTATGCCGTTGCGCAGGAAGCTACCGGAGGATCAACTGCTCTTTCTGCATTTGCCATGTCGACCGTCACCGAACCGTTGTACAGAAGATTCGATAATCTTCACCCGGTTTCGGGCGATGTAACGGGCTTAGACGGCGAAACGCCTGCCGGCGAACCGCGCGACTATCCGAGAACACTGAAAATCTTCCGTACAAATCATCCGACCAACTACCTGTACGAAGACGCACATAGCACCAATGCCTACGGGAAAGGAATCAACTTCCTCAACTTCGAAAGCATAAACGACCATACGCAAAAGTTGCTTAATCCGGGATATAATAAAGACGGTACGCGCGGGTATCATTACGACGACCCGTATCATAACTTTGGCATCTATCTGGATACAGCGTATGTGAACCGCGGAACAGGTCATATCAAACCACAGTATCTGCTTGTGGTAGGACCCGAAATCAATGATTTCATCAATTGCTACCTCTGCGGTGATCCGATCGAAGTACAACCATGGGTGTACGGACGTTACCTGATCAATGCAACCGACTCTGCAAGAAGGCATGATACGAACGGTAAGGGGCTGCACACCGCAGGAATCCGCGACGAAAACTATATCTGGGATTCCAGATGGGAACGCCTCGCATTCGTGCCCGCTATCCATACGGGAGATACATTGTATATCCTCAGGGAATTAGACTATGAAACATTATTCATACAGACAGATGATTTCGGAACAAAATATCTGAACCTCAAAGCATTGGATGCTGAGTTCGTTAAAAACCGTTCGAATGATAAAATCCTGCTCAATGATAACACCCACAAGGATGTGGTCTTCTCAATGCGTTATTATCAACGTGGCGACTACGAAAACTTCCTGCTCGAATCGGAATCGACGAATCGTGGCTTAGACCCGATTATTGCGCCGATGGAAGGCGGTTGGGTGAAAGAGCAAGACCTGGAATTGGTGATCAGCTGGGGATCTTACAGGAATGCTATCCTTGAAGCCGAAAAGTTTAATACGGAATATGCGAATATGACGCCCGAAGAAGCTGTAGGCAACGAACAGATTTCAGCTGTGAAAGTGATTGCAGGCCAGGGAACCGTAACGATCCTGAATGCCGCCGGCAAACAGGTTGTTATCAGCAATGTACTTGGTCAGACCGTAGCCAATGCGGTATTGACCTCCGACAATGCTACCATCGATGCTCCTACGGGCGTCTTGGTAATAGCAGTGGAAGGTGAAAGTGCTGTGAAAGCTGTGGTGAAATAAAATAATTAATAACCAAAGGCGGTGTATATTCCGCACAACGGAGTATATACCCGCCTTTCAAAATACTAACGATTATTAATATTAAATTATATGATTATGAACAAAAAAATTTTCACGCTATTGACCGGAACTTTTCTGATGTTTGCAGCGGTGTTTATGGTGACTGCTCAAACGGGGACGCCACTTTCTTACATCGACCAGCAAGTATTGGGATTAGGCAAGCCGGTAGACACATTGATACTTGGAGCGAATCCGGGTTACTATCATTTGAATGTAGTCGCGGTCGGTACGGGTGCAACTGTAGCCGGTGGTGTTACTACAATCAGCTACGATCGGTATGTTGGAGGATCTGGAGCTGTTGGATTTGAAGACTATGTACTGTTTATGGGTGTACCCGATGCAGGAACATATCCTGTTTTTGTAGATCGGATAAACCATAATGATATGCAGCCGAAAAATGTGGACTTACTGAAGACCGGTACTACCACTGGTGATCCGGCTCTCGGCACCCACGCTGTAGATATTATTCCTTCCAATTCGGATGTAAGCGCATCTTCCTTATGGTGTACTTATGTAACCGAATACAACCAGGGGAAAAATGTTATCTTCGATTTTATCAACAAACAGCAAAAAGAAGTGCCGTTGGAAGTTGAGATCGACGGATATGAAGAATGGGATCTTGATCCTGACAATGATGCTGCGCTGAAAGTGCGCACAAGTGGTGATGTGACTGATTTTCATACCTGGTTGGTGCCCGGCACCATTTCGGGATGGGAATTCTCGCACGTTTATGAAGATAAAATTGACCCGATGCGTCCGTTGGTATCTTATCTCACTGCGGCACGCGATACGGTCGCCGTATTATGTATTGAATACGATTATGGCAATTGGGATGAAGTTCCGCAAGGAAATGTGGTGATTAAAATCGCTTCGGCCGATGATGTAGCCAACAGGAAGGTAGTCGGTGTAATGTATTTCACATTAACACAAGCCCTGCCGTTTACATTAAGCCCTTACGACTTCAATACCATGCTCGGTACGGAAGATGACGATTTCGGCCAATTGGTATTCAGCAAAAATGCAAATCCAAACAAAGATGCGACTGAAAATCTTTTCACCAGGAAACTGTATGCTGAAGATATTGCACGCGACAGGTTGGTGATCCTGAATGTCGAAGATGTAGGAGCTGCTACGGGTGGAACCTTCAAGTTGTATGAAGAATTTTTCCATGATGCTTCATCAGCCACTCCTTTTGCACCCCTCGGGCCGGCAAGCATTTCTTCCGGTACTGTTGTTCCTTCGAGTGCTTTTGGCGCTGACGGGTATGATATTCTTGGCGGTTTAGGCCAGAGTCTGACAATGTTCGGATATATCCACTTAGCCAACATGTCTTCCGGCGCCGGCAAACAATATTTGTCTGTAAAACAGGATTATTATATCGACAGGCCGTCAGGTACCCGGAGTTTAAACTTTGGTTTCAGAGATTTAGGCGCAGGTGCAATTGCACAATGGTGGGAACCAGGCGGAACTGGTACAGGATGGGCTATAGAATATAATGATACATACGATGAATTCGATGATCTTATTGCTAATGATCCGGACGCATGGGAAAATGCCTTTATGTTTGGTCAGTCCGTATGGCGCCTGGTGTATTATCCTTCGGGCGACAGTATCTATATCAATCCTTATCAGGCTACCTATCTTCCATTGGATCTTGAAGATGTTCCATTAGTTGTGGGTGGCGAAACAATCAATTACATGCGAGATCCTTATGTAACAGGGCATCCCAGATTGGATTGGAATGATTGGTACACCCAGTCGAGCAATGTGTTTACGTATCGCGCTTATCCATACTGGGAAGGCGATGGTTCAGGCGCTGACAATGATTATCTTGCATTGGATCCGCTTTCTGTAGATTTAACTCAATTTGAAGCTGTAGATGAAACGTCTGACGCATTCGCCCGCATGGTCGCACGCCTGAAATTTGGATTGAATAGTGTCGTCAGGGCGAGTGATAGGGGTGAATATAAGTTCTATCACAAGCTGTATGTCACTGTTCAGGACGTCAATACAGCGACCGGTGTGAGGCTTGTCACTTTGCGGGATGGAGAATCAATAGCGAGAGATCATACCATCAATACCCGTATTCACTTCGGTTGTTATGAGCCTTGCAGCGATGTCAGCTCAAACCGTAAAACAATAGAGCCGGATCTGTATCTTATTCGGAACGAAAGAGGCGAATACCTCCATGTACCGTTGTACTCTGCAACCGACTCTGCAATGTGGATACCTCTGACAAAAGATGTACATCCCGAATTCCTGCCCTCCTACCAGTGGGTGGTTCAAAAGAAATATCCCAATTCGGAAACATCGCCCATTATCCTGATCAATCGTGAATTCGATGAATTGGTGTTCGAAGATATCATATTGTATAAAGACCAGAAAGGACCGTTTGTTTTCCGTGTTCCCAACAACTTCAAATGGAACCAGCCAGAATCGAATGCAGGAATACCCTACAGGGTAAACAGCGCTGAGACGGTGTTCGGCCAACATACGAATAACAATGCCACCTTTGTCAAATTAGGGAAGGCCTATAAAGACGACGAAAAAATGGGTTATACCTATATCAATCCGGATGAATCGGTCGTCGAAGTATATTCTTTCAAATGGCTGAGCGGTGCGACGGAGACGCCACAATACCTCAATACAAAAACATACGACTGGTATTATAAATATCCGGCAACAGATACGACCGTATATGTACATGCTGGAGTGAATGATTATAACAAGTTGTATTTCCGTATTGATACGATCAATGAACCGGTTGGCGCATACCGTGCATACGGATACGATCCCGACGCGTATGGCAATAATATTCCCGACCTTGTTCAACTCAAACGCCAGGCTTATCAACTGTGGCTTGAAGATCCGTTCCTGTTGCTCTGCGACAAAACATGGGGTCTGACGAATGGTATTGTAAATGACCAATATACAATCAGTCCGAATCCTTACCTCTTTGACTTTTTAGGTCGTCCGGCATTCTATCTGAGACATTACTATCATCTGAATGGAGATAAAGATGATCCGGGCTTTGCACTTGTGCAGAAGATAGATCCCGAATCGTTTAACCCCAGCTCAACGCAAATGGGTGCGTTCCTTGATTATATTGAATTCGTTTATAAAGGCGATTACAGGGGTGAGGTTGCAACGCAGATTGCGAAGATGCAAGATAGTTCACTGGATTTAGGATTCTTTGTTGCCGCTGTCGTCCCGCAGACGCACACATTGAAAGCATCGCTTCGCATAGCCGGAACAACGATATCTACCTTCCAGATGGATCCGGATGATGATCCGATCTACCGCCGTTTCAATAAGTCGTACGATCACCCGGACGGATTAGAAAATGATGATCCTAAGGTATTGAAATTCTATTCAATGGATCGCCAGAACTATGAGCTGTTTGAAAATACAGGCGAATTTGAATATCAGCGTAACCATTACGAAAATTATGGTACGGGCGCTTACAACACCGTGGGCAGGAAGAACTACTTAGGTCTTATCAATATCTACGACGAACCGACTGCTTCGACAGCAATCTATGTGGATACGGCTTATGTCAACCGTGGAACCGGTTATATCAAACCGCAGTATCTGTTGATGGTTGATCCTGAAGAATTTGAAGGTGGAATGGCTTGCGACGACTTAGGCAGACCGATTATTCCGATCGAACCTTACCTGAGAGGTCGTTACCTGATCAATGCTACCGACTCTGCAAAGAATAAAGATGGTGAAATCATGGATAAAGACTATATCTGGGATACGAAGTGGGATCGCTTAGTATTTACAGATGCTATCCATGCAAGAGATCATCTCTATATCCTGAATGGAATAGATCCATCTTCTTCGATGTATACAAGCAGATTAGCAGATGGTACCTATGTACTCGACTTAGATTTACTGGATATCGAAGCTGCGAAAGCCAATTCGAAGATCCGGAAAGTATTCCTCGGCGACAACTTACATAAAGACGTTGTGTTCCAGATGCGATTAATCGAAAGAGGCGCTACCGACTTTATTATCGAGTCTGAAACAGGTAATTTTAATAGTGCAACAGCCGAAGATAACAGATACTTCCACTTTACGCCGAGCGCGGACTTTGAATACGAAAACTCTGATGGTCCGATGATTGCACCGTGCGTAGGCGGCTGGATCAAGATACAGAACCAGGTACCTGTGATCGGTCGTTCGGATGTTATTGATAGTATCAATGACGCACTCCGCATGAATGTAAGATGGACTGCCGATGATCCCGTTAACAACGAATCAGTAGCAGCAGCTGCAGCTCCTGTTGTCATTGGAAACGACGGTTCTGTAACGATCTTCAATGCCGCAGGCAAGAAGGTTCAGATCAGCAACATCTTAGGTCAGACAATTGCCAACGCTGTACTGTCGTCCGACAATGCTACCATCGCAGCGCCTAAGGGTGTTGTAATCGTAGCCATCGAAGGCGAAGAAGCAGTGAAAGCGCTTGTGAAATAATATTGAAGTAGTTATTTGACTTAATATTAAGAATGAAGTGAGCGTCCCCGACAGGACGCTCACTTTTTTTTGTATCATTCCCCTCCTCCGGAGGGGTAGGGGTGGTTCTCCCGGGGAAACGTAAAAAAGGCTGTACGAAATCACATTTCATACAGCCTTCGTTCTCAATGCTCCATTGAAAAAGAGCGCCTGCCGCCTACCACTTCACAAACGACGCAGCTGCCAAATAATCATAACATATTTTGAGCGATTCGATCGGCTCATACGTATAGGCCTCCTGATCTATATAATAGTCTTCTACACCGGCCGTCCTGAACAAATTGAATACCTCTTCGAGTTCGACATGTCCCCGCCCCAATTCGGTAGCAACCTTGGTCTTTATATTCGTATCACGAATATGTATACATCCGTACCGTCCGGGATAATGGGTAAGATAGGCGCGATAATCGGCCATCTCGTTAGCCAAATGCCCGATATCCATCTGGAAAGTTACAAGTGCAGGGTCAGTCAGTTCGAGTAACCGCTGGAAAGGAATCTGGTTTTGAATAGCCCGCAATTCGATGCGGCTGTTATGAAACGCAAATTTCAATCCGTTCTGTTTTGCCAACTCGCCGATACGGTTAAACATATCAGCCAATTGTTCTACCTGACTGAGTTCCGTATACTGTCTGCCTGGGTAGCTTGCCTGTACAATCCATTTACTGCCCGCTTCGCGCGCGTCTTCCATATTTTTCTTTACGGCGTCCCAGGCTTCAGAGGTATCGGCAGTGTAAACACCGAATCCGGTATGCGAACTCGTCATCTTCATACCCAAATCATCAAGCTGTCGGCTGAATTCTTTGGGTGTCTTCGCAAAGAATTGTCCGTCACGATACCCCCACGCTTCAATATAACGGAAACCGATTTTTGCAATGGCCGCAAGCGTCGCATCCGGATCTTTCGCCATATCTGCACGCAAACTAAAAAGTTGAATGCCAATAGCCTTTTTGACTGTTTGCCTTTTCTCCGGCGTAGCGGCATGCAACAAATGCCCCTGCACTACCGTCGACGCAGCAGCAGCGGTAACAGCGGTGGTCTTTAAAAAATGTCTTCTGTTTATCATGTATTGGTATTAAAATGTAATTAATAACCCCCCCCCAATTCCCCTCCTCTGGAGGGGTAGGGGGGGGTGGTGGTTCAATTATTCTCCGGCCTTAGCTTACGAACAACCGCGCCCGTTCGCCACATCTCACTTTCGCGCAACGCCTCCAACTCCTTATCCAACCCTTCACGATAGTCGGGCTTACTGTTGGTGTCGATTGAGCGTTGGGCTTCATTTCCATTGGCAACCTCTATATACAGTTTTTCGAATACGGGTTTGGTTGCGTCGTGGAATGGTCCCATCCAATCCAAAGCGCCACGCTGGGCTGTCGACGAACAGTTGGCATACATCCAGTCCATCCCCTTTTCGGCAAATAAAGGCATGAGCGACTGTGTCAACTCTTCCACTGTTTCGTTGAATGCTTCGGACGGACTGTGTCCGTTTTCGCGTAACACCTCGTATTGCGCCAGCAACAATCCCTGGATAGCGCCCATCAGTGCGCCCCGTTCGCCTGTCAGATCCGAATACACCTCGTTCTTGAAGGTAGTCTCAAACAGGTAACCCGAACCTATGCCGATCCCCAATGCCATCACACGCTCTTTCGCCCTGCCTGTGGCGTCCTGAAAGACGGCATACGACGAGTTCAACCCGCGTCCTTCCAGAAACATCCGCCGCAAGGTAGCGCCCGAACCTTTCGGCGCCACCAAGATCACATCAATGTCGGCAGGCGGAATGATGCCCGTGCGTTCTTTGTAAGTAATGCCAAAGCCATGCGAGAAATACAACGCCTTCCCCTTCGTCAGATAAGGTTTGATTTGAGGCCATACTGCAATCTGGGCAGCATCGGAAACCAAATAAAGGATCATACTTCCCCTGGCGACAGCCTCTTCAATCGGGAAAAGGGTTTCGCCTTCCACCCATCCGTCTGCAAGGGCTTTGTCCCATTCTTTCTTGAATTGGGGAGCCTGCCCGATAATGACATTGCATCCGTTATCGCGTAGATTCTGCGATTGACCCGGCCCTTGAACGCCATAACCAATCACTGCAATCGTCTCATTTTTTAATACTTCCATTGCCTTCGCCAACGGAAACTCATCGCGGGTAACGACATTCTCGTCAACTCCGCCAAAATTCATTACTGCCATAGATAAAAATAATAATTTGGATGTCAAAGATACGAAAAAAAAATGTATATTTGTCAGATAAATGTAGAATAATAAAAACAGACACAGACATTTTGATTTTTTCCGCCCCTGCTGCAAGCCTCCCCTCTGCCCGTCGCTTTTTTACCTGCAAAAACACGAAATTTATTCAAACATTATCAATTGTCCATTGTCCATTGCCCTGAACCTCACATTCGCCCTGCAAATCGGTTTTCCTTCTTTACAGATGGATGCAACGTATTCATTGTCATTTATTTGCTTTCGGTTCACGATAAGTTCCATCCCATAAAAACCCTCCGCAAGATACATAATATCAAAACGGGAAATCGAATGTGTACGATACCTTTCTATATCAAATATATCCAGTATCGCTTCCATGTATTTGACACTGTTGAAATGGCCGTTCATATCCAGGTCGCTGTATTTGACTGTATAGGGGATAGCATATTCGGGCGCATCGGTCGGTGTAACAAACTTATCAAACGTAATTGGACAGTGACGGTCGACTATATAATCCTGCAATCCAAGGTTTTCGAGCGATACCGGACGTCGTGTGTCGTGATTAAGCCCTGCCCATGAGGAACGTGCAAAGCCCAATGTCTCCCCTTGGGGCGTTGTAATTTCGAAGCAACGGTACGTCATAATCCGGTCTACGCCCTCAATCCAGGTAATAACCCGAATAGGTCCGGAAAGTCTCTCTTGATCATATATATCAATGATTAAGCGTGATAACACCCACAGCATATTTCGCTTAGCCATATCATCAAACCCAAAACCCCGCGATGCTGCATGACAAGTGGCGGCATAAAGCAAATAGTTGCTTAAAGCCGGAATGGTCAGTTGACGCCGGAAATCAAGCGAATAGACTTCGGCCTGATAATTATAAGTTCCTGTCTTTTCCATTTTTTTGCTCTGCTATTTCTTCTATTGCTTTTAACATATCCGACAACCGCTCTACCTTGCTTTTGGTGATTGCAATTCGTCCAGAACGGATAAACTGAAGGACGCCAACCGATTCGCTCAATTCCTTGAACAAGTCTTGCGTCTCCTGATAATGTCCTGTCTTTTCGAGGACGATACAGTTTTCGTTGATCTCAAGGATACGTGCATTGTATTTGCGAATCAACGGTTCGGCCGAATCCATTTGCAGAAATACGGACGTAGCTAATTTGTATAATGCGATTTCTTGGTAGATAAGTTCCTCATCCACGTTAAAATACGCTTTCAGCACATCGACCCGTTTATCGATTTGCAATACTACCTTTTTCATCGTTTCAAAGTCGCTGAATACGGTGATGGTAAATTTGTGTATCCCTTCGATGGCCGAAGGCGAAACGGAAAGTGTTTCAATATTCAGTCTTCTCCGCGTGAAGACGCTGGTGATTTGGCTTAATATGCCTACCATATTTTCTGTGAATATGGTTACGGTGTATAATGTTTGTTCTTGCATAATGATGTTTTTACATTCAAATATTTATTCAGCACAGAGGGCACAGAGGGTCACAGAGTGCCGTTTATTTTGCGGCGGATGCCGTCTTTAAGTTTTAAAACATTGAAATTAATAAGTAATCCTAATTTTTTGTCGGATAATTTTAAATAGGTTAGCAATTGAAACTCATGAACAGGTAAAATTGTCTCTACCGATTTTATTTCAAGTATGATAGCGTCTTCTACTAAAATATCAATAAAAAAATCCTTGTCTAATGGACCTCCTTTATAAAAAAGTGGGATTTGTACCTGTCTTTCAGCATTCAATCCGTTACGTTTTAACTCATCCAATAAACAATATTCATAAACAGACTCCAACAATCCAGCCCCCAGTTCTCTATGAACTTCGATAGCTGCATTAATAATCCTACCCGAAATGCTATTATATTCTAACTCTCCCATATTCCTCTGTGTACCTCTGCGCCCTCTGTGTCTCTGTGCTGAATCTCTTAACCTCGCAAAGATAATAATTTTCAGTCCAGCGACACAGAGATCACAGTATTTATTCGTCCCCCAATAAAATCTCCGTTACGCTTTTCCCTGCGGGGACCATCGGATAAACGAGTCCTTTGGTTTCGACATTGACCTCAAGCAGGTATGCTCCTTTGTGAGCGATCATCTCCGCAATGGCGGCGTCTAACTCGCTACGTTCGCTGACTTTCCGCGATTGAATGCCGTAGGCGGCGGCAATCTTCGTAAAATCGGGATTTCTCATTTGCGTCTCCGAATAACGCTCGTCAAAAAACAACTCCTGCCACTGACGCACCATCCCCAGAAAGTGATTGTTCAGTACAATAATCTTTATATCCACATCATACTGCATCACTGTTCCCAATTCCTGTATTGTCATTTGCAAGCCTCCGTCGCCGACAAAAAGACAGACAGTCCGTTCGGGAACACCATACTTAGCGCCTATTGCAGCCGGCAAGCCAAATCCCATCGTACCTAATCCTCCCGAAGTGACTACACTGCGTGTCCGGCTGTATTTAAAATATCGAACGCCCATCATCTGGTTTTGTCCCACATCGGTGACTAATACAGCTTTGTTGCCGGTCGCTTCCGATACTTTATGAACCACTTCGCCCATCTTTATCATGCCCGATGCCGGGAACAATTCGTTTTTAATCACCATCTCATATTCTTTTTGATAACAGACGTTAAATTCTTCGCGCCACGCCGTATGCTTATTCTCCTGCAACAGTTCGGTTACGGCTTTGAGCGTATCTTTCGCATTGCCCAACACCTTTACGTGGGTCGGTACGTTTTTGTCGAGTTCGGCGCGGTCGATATCGAAATGAATCACCTTGGCCTGTTTGGCGTAGGTATTCAGGTCGCCCGTCACACGGTCGTCGAAACGCATTCCGATGGCAATCAGCACATCACATTCGTTTGTTTTCAGATTAGGGCCAATGTTACCGTGCATGCCCAGCATCCCTACATTCAACGGATAATCGGACGGTAAGGCTGATAAGCCCAATATGGTGGAAGCGGCAGGGATATCCGCCTTTTCTAAAAATTGTTTCAACTGCTCCTCCGCTTCGCTGATGATCACGCCATGCCCAACCAAGGCGAACGGCTTTTCAGCGCGGTTGATCAACGCTGCTGCCGACCTGATGTCCTCCTGAACCATCTCAGGCATGGGATGGTAAGTTCGGATAAAGGTTGTCTTTTCGTAATTGAAGGCTGTCATTCCGTTTTGGGCATCTTTCGTGATGTCGAGCACCACCGGTCCGGGACGTCCTGTCGAAGCGATATAGAAAGCCCGCGAGACAGCCCACGGAATATCTTCCGCCTTGCGAATCTGGTACGCCCATTTGGAAATGGGTTGGGTGATCCCGACGACGTCGGCTTCCTGAAAGGCGTCGCTTCCCAGCAATGTTGTAGGCACTTGTCCGGAAATGACTACAATCGGCGTACTGTCGAGCATCGCATCGGCAATACCTGTGATCGTGTTTGTTGCGCCCGGCCCGGAAGTGACCAATGCGACCCCGGTTTTGCCGGATGCCCGGGCATACCCTTGGGCGGCATGTGTAGCGCCCTGTTCATGACGTACCAAGATATGATTCATCTTATCCTTGAAATCGTACAATACGTCGAATACGGGGATAATCTGCCCGCCCGGATAACCAAAAATCGTATCCACCCCTTCGGCAAGCAATGCACGTATCAGCGCTTCTCTTCCTGTTATTTCTTTGACAGAATTACATAATTTTTGCATAATTTACATATATATATTCAATTATCAATTGTCCATTATCAATTGTCAATTATCCGTACCGCTCCCAGATCAGCCGAACTAACCATGCTTGCGTATGCTTGCAAGGCTTTAGATACATGCCTTTCTCTGCTTGGTTTGAAGGCGTCACTGCCTTTTGTTAACTCGTCCGACCTTCGTTGCTCTAATTCGGCGTCGCTTATCTTCAAATGGATGGAACGATTTGGGATATCGATTTCGATGGTATCGCCGTTGCGCACCAGGCCGATTGCCCCTCCCGCCGCCGCTTCAGGAGATATATGGCCGATTGACAAACCGGAAGTTCCCCCCGAAAACCGCCCGTCTGTAATCAAGGCGCATGATTTCCCTAACTGCCGGGATTTGATGTACGAAGTAGGATAAAGCATTTCCTGCATACCGGGGCCTCCCTTAGGGCCTTCGTATAGGATCACAACTACATCGCCGGATTGTATATCGTTGCCTAATATGCCATCGCAGGCGGCTTCCTGTGAATGAAATACTTTGGCGGGGCCGGCGAAAGTGAACAGACTCGCATCTACGCCGGCTGTTTTGACAACGCATCCGTCGACGGCAATATTTCCTTTCAGAATGGCCAAACCTCCTTCGGATGAATAGGCATGCGCCATAGCCCTGATACATCCTTTTGCGCGGTCGGTGTCTAATTCCGGATAAACAGCGTCTTGTGACCCCATTACTAAATTAAATTTCCGTCCCGGAGCCGAACGATAGAGGGCAGCGGCATCCTTGGACGGATTTGCCGACGTGATATCATATCGCTCGATGGCCTGGGCTAATGTCAAACCATCCACCCGTTTGACGGCTGTGTCCATCAGTCCGCCCTTGGCCAATTCGTTCATAATACCCAAAATCCCTCCGGCGCGGTTCACATCTTCTACATGAAAGGCCGGTGTATTGGGAGCGACCTTACATAAGCAGGGTGTCTTGCGTGAAAGGGCGTCAATATCGTCCATTGTGAAATCGACTTCCGCCTCTTGGGCTATCGCCAACAGATGGAGGATGGTATTTGTCGAACCGCCCATGGCGATATCTAATGTCATGGCGTTAAGAAAGGCTTGTCGTGTGGCAATGTTGCGGGGCAAAACACTTTCATCCCCGTCGCGATAATACCGGAACGCATTTTCGACAATCAACCGTGCGGCGTCATGAAACAGTCGGGTGCGGTTCGTATGGGTGGCTACCACCGTCCCGTTGCCGGGGAGCGCCAACCCGATGGCTTCGTTCAGACAGTTCATCGAATTGGCCGTGAACATGCCAGCGCATGAACCGCAGGTAGGACATGCCGCCCGTTCGATAGCTAACACATCGTCGTCGGAGATACTGCTGTCGGCCGCTTTGACCATAGCGTCGATCAGGTTCAGATGGCTATCCCCCCATTCGCCGGCTTCCATCGGCCCTCCGGACACAAATACAGCCGGGATATTCAGCCGCATGGCTGCCATCAGCATGCCAGGCGTAATCTTGTCGCAGTTGCTGATGCAAACCATGGCATCGGCTTTGTGGGCATTGACCATATATTCGACGCTGTCGGCAATCAAATCGCGCGAAGGCAAGGAATAAAGCATGCCATCATGCCCCATGGCGATTCCGTCGTCGATGGCTATCGTATTAAATTCGGCAGCGAAACAACCGAACGTTTCTATCTCAGCCTTTACCTTCTGGCCAATATCATGCAGATGGACATGCCCCGGCACAAACTGGGTGAATGAATTGACGACGGCTATCACCGGCTTACCTCTTTGTTCCTCTTTCATGCCGTTCGCCTTCCATAAAGCCCTGGCGCCTGCCATCCGGCGACCATCTATGCTGGCTGAACTGCGTAAAGGTTTATAATTTATAGTTTCTGGTTTCATGTTCCAGGTTTTTATTTAATTTTCAATTATCCCATTATAAATTTAAAAAGCCCTTCCCATCAAGTGAGAAAGGCTTATACATTATTATTATATACACTCAAGAATATAAACCTTCCTCACGTTCCCGATACCACTACCAAGACGCAAATCACCTGCACGATCGAAAGGTTATTTCCTGTTATCATACTATTTTTCTGTTTCGGGTACAAAGTTACATGTTCTTTTATAAAAACCAAATTTCTCAAAGAAAATTTGTTGTCTTCGAAAAATTTTATAAATTTGTAAACTATTTCGTAAAAGTTGAACAAAAGAATGAAAAATATCGCTATTGCAGCATTATTCATGTTGATAAGCGTCGCTATGGGTATGGCGCAAACACGGGTTGAGAAGAAAGTGGCTACCAAAGCTACCGGTTTCGGTGTTACGTATTATCTTCCGAAAACCTCCTTGATTATCACTGTGGAAACGACAAAGACTACATGTCAGGCAGGGCCTTATTTTAGGTATGCCGAGAGGTATTTAGGCATAAAAGATGTCGTGATGGAGGATAATGTTTCGTATGAATTAAGCAATGTCTCATTGGTAAATAAGGGGATACCCGACCAAACGAATACGTATGTAGTCGAATTCAGGTCGGGGACCGTAGCCCCGTATGTATATTTGACGGAAGACGGTCTGTTGTGTTCGATCAATGCGGAATATGTCGCTGCGCCTCCTGTCGCTGCCATAGAAACAAACCGGACAGAATCAACGAATCTGAATGTAACCACTGTATATACGGAAGAATTTTTGCTTGCCGGCTCGGTTGTTCGTCAAGCAGAAGAAGTTGCCAAACAGATTTTCCGTATTCGTGAAAGCAAGATGGATATCCTGACCGGTGAAACGGACAATATGCCACGCGATGGAGAGGCGATGAAATTGGTTATCAGTCAATTAGATGATCAGGAAAAGGTTTTGACAAGCCTTTTTACGGGTAGTTGTACACAAGAGACATCATTTTATGATATTCCTTTTATTCCACAGGATGATGTGACCGATCAGGTGCTGTTTCGTTTTTCAAGAAGACAAGGGGTATTGGATTCAGATGATTTGGGCGGAGAGCCTGTGTATATCAACCTGCAAGTGACGGACCGGGCGCTCGAATTAACACCGAGAGAAGCCGAGAGAAAAGAAAAAGCGATGAAAGGCATCATTTATAATCTCCCCGGCAAAGCTCGTGTGGAGATAAAAACGGCTCAAAACACACTGTACAGAGGCGAGGTGCAAGTCGTTCAGTTTGGTACGCGCGAAAGCTTAGCGCCTGTTATGTTTGAAGACAGGCGGAATCCGGTGAAAGTGACTTTCTATCCCGAAACCGGGGCGATCAGGCAGATCAATCAGTGATTCAATAACGAATTACGAAATATCAATTACACAAATAATAATACAGTTACAATCATGTTGAAAGATCATCCCAAAGGATTAATAAGCGCAGCGCTCTCGAATATGGGAGAGCGCTTTGGTTTTTACATTATGATGGCGATCCTGTCTTTATTTCTAATGTCTAAATTTGGCCTTGAAAAGACTCCTGCAACAACCATCTATTCCATTTTTTATGCGCTTATTTACTTGCTTGCACTTGCCGGTGGCATCATTGCAGATAAAACTAAAAAGTACAAAGCCACCATTTTGGCCGGGTTAATACTTATGGCAATTGGTTATTTGTTAATCGCCATTCCAACGCCAACCCCTGTACCCAATTTTGCTTTGTTTTTAACAATAACTTGTGTTGGGCTGTTTACCATTGCTTTTGGTAACGGACTGTTCAAGGGAAATCTTCAGGCAGTTGTCGGTCAGATGTATGACAACGAAAAGTATAAAAGCAAAAGAGATATCGGTTTCCAAATCTTTTATATGTTTATTAACGTAGGCGCTTTGTTTGCTCCGTTGATTGCAGTGGCCATTCGAAACTGGTGGGTTGGCAGGCACGGTTTTGCGTATAATTCTGACCTTCCTGCCCTTTGCCATAAGTATTTGGAAGGTTCGTTGACAAGCGAAGCGGCCAATCGCTTTGCCGAACTTGCCAGAGAAGTCAGTGCGAGCGCACCGGCAAGTTTAGACGTATTTGCTAAAAGCTATTTAGATATTTTTAATACAGGATTTCATTTTGCTTTTGGCGTATCGATTTTTGCGATGCTGATTTCGCTCATCATATACATTATAAATAAAAAGAAATTCCCCGATCCTGCTGCCAAAAAAGCCGTTGTCGGCAATGCGAAAGAAATCACAATGGATGTCAAAGAAATAAAACAACGTTTCTATGCCTTGTTTGCCGTATTTGCCGTAGTCATTTTCTTCTGGTTCTCTTTCCACCAGAACGGTATTACATTGACTTTCTTTGCCAATGATTATACAAACCTGAGTATGATTAAATTGGATTTGGGTTTCACTACCATAGAAGGCGCAGAAATTTTCCAATTCTTTAATCCTTTCTTTGTTGTCTTTTTAACGCCGATTGTTATTGCTCTTTTCGGTTGGCTCAGAACGCGCGGAATCGAGCCTTCCACTCCCCGAAAAATTGCTATCGGTATGGGAATTGCAGCAGTAGCATTTGTTGTAATGGCATTCGGATCAATTGGACTGCCCGATGCAGCGGCGGTGAAAGCGCAGGGCGGATTGTCCGATGCCATGAGAGCAACCCCTTTGCTGTTAATCGGCACCTATTTCATTTTGACCGTTGCCGAATTATTTATCAGTCCGTTAGGAATTTCATTCGTATCGAAAGTGGCGCCTCCACAGTATCAGGGAATTATGCAGGGATGTTGGCTTGGCGCCACTGCGCTTGGCAACCAACTATTAATATTCGGAACCATTTTCTATGAAAATATTCCGATTTGGGCAACATGGTGCGTGTTTGTAACCGTATGCCTGATCTCTATGTTTACTATGCTTTTTATGGTGAAGTGGCTCGAACGGGTGGCGAAATAGTTTTATAGTTTCATGGTTTTATAGTTGATAGTGAACCGGACTCCAATGGTTCAGGCTATATTTTTGATATTGACGGTACGCCTGCCGGTTTCACACCCATTCCATTCCCTCGTCGCCGAAGACGGTATTCCATGCTAAGGTATTTCAACGTGCTTTAAGAGGTTAAAAAAGCATAAAATGATTTCTTGTTGATATATTTATTTCTTTTTTGCAAGGAAATCTCATATTTTGTTCTTATCTTTACAAATTCAAATTGCACACATTTGTTTTTGCGGGTCAATAGGGTGTGATTGCAGGGTACGAAAAAAAGTAAAAAACAATATATAATGATTAACAAATGGAATATTCGACCTCATACAGAAGAAGATTTACGCATAGCAAGTATGCTGGCGGCAGAATTGGAACTTAGTCCTGCCATCGGCCTTCTGCTTATTCAGCGAGGAGTTTCTACTGTAGAAACCGCAAAGAAATTTTTTAGGCCAAATCTGAATGATTTGCATGATCCATTCCTGATGCCCGATATGTATAAGGCGGTAAAAAGGTTAAACAAGGCATTAGGAAATAAAGAGAAAATCTTAGTCTATGGAGACTATGATGTGGATGGCACAACAGCCGTATCTTTGGTATACAAATTTTTGCGTCCATATTCGTCGACGATCGATTATTATATCCCCGACCGTTATGACGAAGGATACGGCATTTCGTACAAGGGCATTGAGTATGCGAAAGAGAACGGATTCACCTTGGTTATCGCTTTGGACTGCGGGATTAAGGCGATCACGAAAATTGACTATGCCCGCGAACAAGGCATTGATTTTATTATTTGCGATCATCACATGCCTGACGATGTACTGCCCAATGCTGTTGCTGTCTTAGATCCCAAACGTATTGATTCGGAATATCCGTATGAACATCTTTCCGGTTGCGGTGTCGGCTTTAAATTTATGCAGGCTTTTGCCCAAAGTAATGACATTCCTTTTTCCGGGCTTGAACATTTGCTGGAACTTGCCGCCGTCAGTATTGCGTCAGATATAGTGCCTATTACGGGAGAGAACCGTATCTTGACGTACTACGGATTGAGGCAGCTCAACAGTAATCCGAGTATGGGACTGAAAGGAATTATTAACGTATGCGGATTGGCAAGCAAAGAAATCACGATCAGTGATATCGTCTTTAAGATAGGCCCGCGTATCAATGCGTCGGGACGTATGATGAACGGGAAAGAAGCTGTCGAGTTGCTCTTAGCCAAAAACATGGAAATAGCCAGGGAAAAAAGCGAAAATATCAATCAATATAACGATGACCGGCGTGAATTGGACAAACGGATTACAGACGAAGCCAATGCGATTATTAACGAGATTAAAAATATCGAAGATCAGAAAGGAATCGTGGTCTATGATCCGGATTGGCACAAGGGCGTGATTGGGATTGTAGCATCGCGGTTGTCGGAAAAATATTATCGTCCGTCGGTGGTGCTCACAAAGTCGTCCGAATTAATCACAGGTTCGGCCCGTTCGATTGCCGGCTTTGATATTTATAAGGTGATTGAGGCTTGTCGGGATTTGCTGGAGAATTTTGGTGGCCATACGTATGCTGCCGGTCTTTCGTTGAAAGAAGAAAAGCTGGAAGAATTTACCAAACGTTTTATGCAACTTGTAGCCGAGGAAATGAAACCGGAGCAGATGACGCCACAGATTGAAATCGATCAGGTCATTGATCTAAAAGACATCAACCAACGATTGATGAACGAACTGAAACGATTGAATCCCTTTGGACCGAACAATGAAAAACCGGTCTTTTGCTCGTTGCACGTACAGGATTTTGGTACCAGCAGATTGGTTGGAAAAGATCAGGATCATTTGAAATTAGAAGTGATTGACCGCAAAGGAGGAGGCCCGTTGCACGGAATTGCTTTCGGTATGCACAGGCACAGTAGCTATATCAAAGACAAACATCCTTTCGATATCTGTTATACCATCGATGAAAATACATACGGTGGTAATACAACCCTGCAGCTGATGATCAAAGATATCAGACCGTCGGAGATGTAGAAGTTCAAGGTTTCTGGTTCAAGGTTCAAGAAAACCTATACCATAAACTTTGAACATGAACGCTCAACATCCCCCTAACCCCCTTCAAAGGGGGAATTTGAACATTGAACTTTGAACTTTGAACATGAAATTTCTTGCTACGTTAGAGAAATACTGGGGATATACTTCCTTCCGGCCTTTACAGGAAGACATCATTCGATCAGTCAGTAAAGGAAAAGACACCCTTGGGTTGATGCCTACCGGAGGAGGCAAATCCATTACCTTTCAGGTACCGGCAATGATGATGCAAGGCATTTGTCTTGTCATCACTCCCTTGATTTCATTGATGAAAGATCAGGTGGATAATTTAAGAGCGCGGGGAATCAAAGCGACTACAGTCTATACCGGTATGTCGAAAGAAGAAATCACGACACAGTTGGAAAACTGTATTTTTGGAGATTATAAATTTCTCTATGTATCACCCGAACGTTTGTCGTCCGACCTTTTCAAAAGCAAGTTGAAAGCCATGGAGGTAAGTTTGTTGGTGGTAGACGAGTGTCATTGTATTTCGCAATGGGGTTATGATTTTCGTCCTTCTTATCTGAATATTGCTTCAATTCGTGCATTGTTGCCTGATATTCCTGTTCTTGCGCTTACTGCAACGGCTACGCCCGAAGTTGTAGATGATATTCAGGACAAACTTCTTTTCCGGCATAAAAATGTGTTCAAAAAAAGTTTTAATCGTCCCAATCTTTCGTATGTGGTGCGGCATACGGAAGATAAGCAACAGATGCTTATCCATTTGTTGGACAAAGTGCCGGGAAGCGTGATCGTTTATGTTCGGAATCGCCTTCAGACACAGGAAATTGTTTCTTTCCTGCAGCAATCCGGAATCGCCGCCCATTTCTTTCATGCCGGGTTGAAACGTGAAACAAAGGAACAGCGACAAAATGCTTGGAAGCAAGATTCATGTCGTGTCATGGTTGCCACCAATGCGTTTGGTATGGGGATTGACAAGCCTGATGTGCGATTGGTCGTGCATTGGGACATGCCAGGCTCGCTCGAAGAGTATTTCCAGGAATCCGGAAGAGCGGGACGGGACGAGAAACGAGCGTATGCCGTCATGTTATGTAACAAAACTGAAAAAACAAAACTAAAGAAACGAATCTCTGATGAATACCCCGGAAAAGGATTTATTGTCCGGGTGTATGAAGCATTAGGGAATTATTTTCAGATTGCTTCGGGATTTGGAGATTATACTACGCATGATTTTTCTCTTTCTGATTTTTGTTTAGCCTATAAATTTTCGATAAATCAAACACATCATGCACTGAAGATATTGGAATTGTCAGGCTACATTGCCTATACGGAAGAACCTGATAATGCCTCGCGTCTGATTTTTATGGTTACGCGGGAGGAACTATACCTATCGCAAAACCACGATCAACTGACAGACGAAATTATCCGGATTATATTACGTTCGTATACAGGTTTGTTTGCCGATTATGTATATATTGACGAGTCAATGATAGCTACACGCGCCGGAACAGTCCCAAAGGAAGTCTATGAGCGTTTGATAGCGCTGTCGAAACATCGGATTTTGCATTATGTTCCACGTAAAAAAGTGCCGCTGATTACGTTTACCCGTCCCAGAGAAGAACCAAGATATGTGGTAATTCCCCGTTTTGCCTACGAAGATCGAAAGAAGAAAGATGAGAAACGCATGGAGAAAGTCATTGAATATCTGAGTATGGAGCATCATTGCCGGACGAGATTGTTGCTCCATTATTTCGGGGAGAAAAACACAAAGGATTGCAAAACATGCGATATATGTCTGAGAAAGACACAATCGGGACTGACACAATGGGAATTTAACCAAGTGCGTGATGCCCTTATCGAATTCTTATCCGGAACGGCGAAGGATGTTCGTGTGTTAGCCGAATCCTTGCCTTTGGAAAAGGAAAAGAATATACGAGTTATACGTTTTCTGCTTGAACATGATGACCGGTTTCGGCAGGAGGACGGGATTATGTCGTTGTCAATTGAAAAAGACCGTAAGATAGTAAGACCGTAAGAGAAAGGAGAATTTTTACGGCTTTCTTTTGCATACTATCAACACTCTTTCGTTGTTGGCAAGGGTGGTGGCGAAGAGATAGCAGTCGCCGCCGTCGGCGATTCGGGTGCGTCGTCGCAGTTCGTCGGCTTTTAATGGGAAGTTCCGGGTTGAGATATTGGCTTGTGGTATTATCCGGTGGATTGTTTTACATAGTTTACCACTAAAAGGAAACACTTCCTGTACCTGAAAAACACGTCCCGGAAATAAAGGAATCAGTTGTTCGGAAGTATACAGGTGACTGTTTGTATGGATTTTTTCAATGCCGAACCGGATGGCAACCTGTTTAAAAGCGCCCGCTTTCAGAATGGAGGCATTCGGCTCGTATAAAAAGGTTTGTATGGAGTGGCTCATCGCATGTTCTGTTGATTGTTCATCCGAAAGCGTAAAACGAAAGGATTGTTCTGATCCTTCTGTCGTATAATTGATGCATTGGATATCCGGTTCCCTGCTTTTATTTTCTCTTTGTACGATGAATAACAATTCTTTACATTCATTTTTGGCGGATACGACATGGACTTCGCTTGTTTGAGGCAACAAAGTCAGCGTATGCCGGAGGTCGAGCATAGGCGATAATTTGGCAATCACTTTGGGCGCTTTCGATAAAAATAAGGGCAAGATATTCACCAAATCAGGCTCGCAGCCGGACAGCGCAAAAACACGTTGATTGCTTTCGCCGCGTCTGGACGGGTCGATATAAATGAGATCAACAGACTGCATTTGGGGTAGTACATTTTCGGTTTCTTCATTATATCCGGTAATATTTTGTACTTGAAGTTGGGAAAAATTATGCATGGCTATGTCGAAACATACTTTTGATCGTTCGACATAAGATATGCGGTTCACTTTTTGGGCGAAGTAATAGGTATCGACTCCCAATCCGCCTGTTGCATCGCATAGATGTTTTTCATTCTGAATCAATCGTTGTTTGTATCGCGCTGTTTGTTCGGACGAACACTGTTCGACGGCTGTTTTTGAGGGGAACAACAATGAGCGGTTTGCATACCAGAGAGGCAATTTTTCACGAACAGACCGGCGCGCCCTGATTTGTTCTACGGCAAAAGGCACATCAATCGCCGGATAACGATCAGCAGCAAGCAATAATTGCGCCAAATCATCATTTTCATGCTCATTGATAAACGCGTACAATGCTTGTGATGCCTGCATATAGCTGAATAACTGATTTTCTTTCGTAATTCGTAATTAAATTACAGCCATTCTCTTAATTCTGCAAAATCCGTGACAATCAAATCGGCCGTTTCGTTTCCGGTATATTTGTTCCAGCCGGTATTTTTGAGCCAGATTGTTTGGCAGCCCGCTATTGTAGCAGGAATGATATCTTTATCGTAAGAATCGCCGATAACAACTACTTCGTTGGCTTGCAGTTGCAAGGTTTCGACTCCCAGCCGGAAAATTTGAGGGTCAGGTTTGCGGATGCCAACTACAGCTGATTCGATGATGATCGGAAACAAATGATCAATCCCAAAATCACTTAATACCGCCCGCATATTTCCATAAAAATTAGTGACCATCACAAGCGGGTATTTGTTTGCTATCCTTTCAATTAACGGACGCGCTTTCTCAACGGAAGTACGGGCGTAGTTGTAACAATAATCGGCAATCCGATAGCTTAATTCTTTCCCTACAAGGGGGACTTTAGTCAAATACGATTCATCTTTTCCCTTTGAACCTTGAACCTTCGACATCCCCCTACCCCCTTCAAAGGGGGACTTTGAACGTTGTATCTCTATTTTCAACCGCATCATATCCAAAAAAGTATGGTGAGGTTGTATGATTGGATTTTTCCCCAGCATCCGTTCGCCGTATACATAAGCATCACGAAAAGCCTCTTTTGTAATTAGCACATTCTCTGCCTGATACGCTTCCCAAATCACTTCAGCCCAGTGAATCCCGTTCGTATCAATCGTTCCACCATAATCAAACAAAACACCCCGAATCCTGCCGGTATCAATCATGGATTTTCAGCAATTAATTGTTTACATAATCCGGCACATATCCGTTCGTGTCTGACTACCATATAAACAAGCATAATATTGAACGCTGTCAGTTCAAAAATAAAATAAAGCCAGGGCAGATTGATTGCTATCATGATAAACAAAGTAATGGTTCGTGTATTAAATGTTAACATATTTGTATATTTCATCAGCGGCAGACTTTTTTCCCTGAATACCATGCGAAACCACTCCGGAATATTCTCCACAGGATATTTTTCCCTGATTAATTGCATCATTTGTTGAAAATTGGGCGTCATGGATTCCTGATCTTTCGTATAATTGAGATAAAAGCCATGAAACAATTTATCCGTAAAATTATGTTTCCAGCTCATTTTCACGAAATTATCTTTTATTATAGGAGACTCGGATAATTCGCTGCCTGATTTCCCTTTGAGAAAAAACAAATGGATATTCCGATAGTAATCAGCCATCGTAGTCTGTTTCCCATGAAAATAACCTGTAATGGCGCCTAACACCCAAATCCAGACACCCCACGAAGGCGTCAAACGAACACAAATAGCGGCATAAATCACTAAAAACCATATGATTCCACATAACCCATCGAGCATACGCCCGATTGGTGATGTCTTTCCGGTCATACGTGCTAATTGTCCGTCGGCGCTATCGTACGAATTTGCCCAGACAAGCAATAACATGCCTGCGATGTTAATTTTCAGGTCTGGGAAATAAAAACAAATCCCTGCGCCGATGCCAATGAAAATTGCGGCTATTGTAATTGTATTCGGTGCAATATTTAATTTACTGAACAGCAACGCCCACCGGTAACCGATTGGCCGGTAGAAGTGTATATCAATAAATTCTTCGGTATCTATTGATTTCAGGGTGGATTCGATGGCTGTTTTGTGCTGTGTTTTTTTCATCTATCGTTAATTAAGCGATGAATACACTCCGCAATATAAGGAACTGCCTGGTTGCGGCAGGGAGCAAAACTTGGCCAGTCATTAAAATCAATCAGGCGAATCGTACCATCTTCGTCGATGATGCAATCGCCGCCATAAATCTTCACCTTCAATACATCGGCGGCTTGATGACACAGTTGTTGCAACTCATCTTTATCAAACGGGATCTCATGGGTTGTCCCGTTGATTTTTTCATATCCGAACTTGCTGTGTTGTTTCTTTGAGGGATAAAACCAATAGAAAAAATCAGTTTCCGCCACTCCGTAAAATTTCACCAGATCACCAACCAAATGCTCATTAATCACCGCCGTTTCAATTCCCCGGATGGCATATTCTTTCAGAATATTTTTGGCCTCTTCCATATCCCTGACATACGTCACATCCTCGCGATGAATCGCATGAAAATCATGTCGTTTGATCCAACAACTATCGAAACAAGTTTCTTCGAGCGCTGTGTCGGGATCTTTGTCTGTCTGTAGGATAATACTGCGCGGGGAAGGAATATCGGCCGCCATAAAAAGACGTGTCAGCTTTTCACGCGTACAATTCTCAATGGCGTAACCCGAATTAACGACCAACCGTCCTCCGTCTTCAAATTGTTGTAGTTTACGGATTGAATACCAATCACGTACCATATTAAACAAAAAATCTTCAGGTATATCTTTTGTTAATAAATCTGACTCTGCATATTCATTTACCTTGTATCCTTTTTTGCGCAACTGATCAGCCGTCATCGAAAAGATCGTTGCATCATTTCCAATGTGATTGGGCGAAAATTTATTCCCTCTGCGGATACCGGCGATTGTTTTTTCACTCATGCATCAAAATATTAAAAATCGGCAGCAAAGGTAGTGATTTATTATAAACGATTAAGATTTTCCGTTCTTTTCTGTTAAAAATGTTTCAGCCTTGGCAATATCCGCCGCATGGTCTACATCAATAATCTTAAAGAACGGATAGGCTTTCAGGTAGAGTCCATCGGTAATGAGCATGCGCTGATAGTTCCGCATACGCGATATGCCTTCCGTCATGGCATTTTCCAGTACCCGAATTGCCGACTGTCTCAAACAATAAATGCCTCCCGAAACATAATCTAAATCATCCTTAAACTTTGAACCTTGAACTTTAAACCTTGAACTTCCAAACTCCAAAATTTTCAAATCGCTGTCCGTTTTTACATACAAAGGTTTCTCATCATCCACAAAATCCGTCACAGCCATTAATCCGTCGATCTTGTCATCATTTTGAAATGCCTGAATATAACCGCCAAACTCTTCTTCCCTGAAGATGGGATCAACCGTTGTCAGACAAAAACGGTCGTTTTTCAGGTAACGGCTCAATGCATAAAAACTGTGCATCGAACTGGGAGTCGATTGGATATGCAAATAAAAAGGAACAGGCAACTGCATACTTTTCAGAAACTTCTGCACTTCTTTCATTTCTTCGTTCACAATCACACTGACAGAAGATGCCCCATTACGCAGAAATATACAGATCAGTCGCTCTATCAACGGAACGCCCTGTATGCGTATCAAAGGCTTGGGCGTAGTTATTCCTTCCTGCACAAGACGCGAACCTTCACCTGCGGCAATAATGGCAAAATCCATTTTTTTGAATTGAAAACGTCAAACAACAACAACTTTAAAGCAATCCTGCCTGTTTCAACTTTTGTTGCAGTTCTTCGATTGTCTTGTTTTTTTCCTCCAAGGTTTTATTTTTTTCTTCCAGGGTTATTTTATTTTCTTCGATTGTTTTGTTTTTTTCTTCCAGGGTTATTTTATTTTCTTCGATTGTTTTGTTTTTTTCTTCCAGGGTTATTTTATTTTCTTCGATTGTTTTGTTTATTTCCTCCAGGGTTATTTTATTTTCTTCGATTATTTTGTTTATTTCCTCCAGGGTTATTTTATTTTCTTCGATTATTTTGTTTTTTTCTTCCAAGGTTTTGTTTTTTTCCTCCAAGGTTATTTTATTTTCTTCGATTATTTTGTCTATCTCTTTCAAGGTTTTGTCAAATTTTTCCAGGTTTTTTTTCTGTTCGGAAATGATCAGATTCCTTGAGACAATTTCGTGCAACCACACTTCATACGACCGCCATTCTATTTCCATTTCCTCACGCTTTTCGGGATCGGCGCCAACGTGATAAAGAATTTCGAGCATCAGCCTGATATTTTCATCGTCCGTATCATGCTGGAAGCGTTTGATGATGCCTTTATCATCGTAAAAATCAGTTTGTTCGAACACACTCAGCATCTTTTCTAAGCGGGTACGTGTTTTCCCTTCGATACGCGGTATCTGAACCACATAACTGTCATGCGTCAGACATTCGATAAATTCGCTCTTTACGTGCAGTTCCCTTTGGGCAATCACATCCTTATAGGTACGGCTCACATGGATAACGATGGCATCGGTTTCAGGAAGTTTATAACCAAGCAAATAAATGGTGATGATGGGCAATGGCTCTTCTACCTCTTTGCCGTCCACAGCCAGCTTGTCCTTGCGTTTGTACTGTTCGGCCAGGTAATTGCGAAAACGCATCAGGTCGGTATCATTCTTTGCCTTTTGGATTTCTATCAACACTTTTTTAGGTCCTTCGGATGTGTGAACGGTAGCCACAAAGTCGTAACGCAGAATGGATAAGAGTTCGTATGCTTTGAACGCATTGGAAACCGATTCCGATTCAAATTCCGATAAAGGCATGAACCAGGTATATTCATGCGGTGCAACCACAATACTCTCTACAGGCATTTCGATAATGGTTTCTATAAAGAAACGCGCTACGCGGTTGTTTTGCATCAAGTGTTTGAACACCGTGTCGTATATGGGATTGGCAATATACATACGTTACTGATTTAAAATAATATGAGACAAAAATACGAAAAATTTTTTGATTGTGTCATTTTTTTTGCAAAAAGATTTTTTTTATCTACTTTTGTATAAAGAATTTGAATCAAAGGGAAGGAAACAGATGAACCAGCCATTAGCTGAAAGATTAAGACCTAAAACACTGGACGATTATATCGGACAAAAACATTTGGTAGGGGAAAATGCTTCCCTGCGGCGGATGATTGAATCCGGCCGGACGCCTTCATTTATCATGTGGGGGCCGCCGGGCGTAGGGAAAACAACGCTTGCCAAAATCATTGCCAACAAGTTAGACAGTCCGTTTTATATCATTAGCGCCATCAATTCGGGTGTAAAAGATGTGCGCGAAATAATCGAAAAGGCCAAAAACAATCCTTTATTTCAAACAATCCATACGCCGATTCTGTTTATTGACGAAATCCACCGGTTCAGCAAGTCTCAGCAGGACTCGTTGCTTCATGCCGTTGAGACCGGTATTGTGACCCTGATTGGGGCGACTACCGAAAATCCTTCGTTCGAAGTGATCCGTCCCTTACTTTCGCGATGCCAGGTGTATGTGCTTAATTCGTTGGAAAAAGATGATTTGCTGACCTTGTTACAAAAGGCGATGACAGAAGATGTCATTCTCAAGGAAAAAAACATTAAGGTATTGGAAACGGACGCTATCCTGCGTTTTTCGGGAGGAGATGCCCGCAAATTGCTTAATATCATAGATTTGATAGTGAATGCAGAAGGCGACAATCCCCTCATCGAAATCACCGATGAAAAGGTGGCCGAGCGTTTACAGGAAAATCCGGCTGCCTACGACAAGGGAGGCGAGATGCACTATGACATCATCTCTGCTTTTATCAAATCCATTCGCGGAAGCGACCCCGATGCGGCTATTTACTGGTTGGCGCGGATGGTAGTGGGAGGTGAAGACCCCGAATTTATTGCGCGGAGGCTACTGATTTTGGCAGCCGAAGATATCGGTTTGGCTAATCCCAATGCGCTTCTGTTAGCCAATGCATGTTTCGAGGCGCTCAAAAAAATCGGCTGGCCCGAAGGACGTATCATACTGGCTGAGACGACCGTTTATTTGGCATGCAGCCCTAAAAGCAATTCATCGTATATGGCTATTGAAGAGGCGATTGCCACGGTCAAAGAAACCGGCGACTTACCCGTACCGCTTCACCTGCGCAACGCCCCCACCCAATTGATGAAGGACTTGGGCTACCACAAAGGTTATAAATATGCACATAGCTACGAGGGAAACTTCGTCAAAATGGATTACTTACCGAAAGAACTCCTCAACTGTTCCTTCTGGAAGAGCCAACCCAACCCGACCGAAAATAAAATGATAGAACGCATGCAACAACTTTGGGGAGAGCGGTTCAAATGAAGGCTCCCTCTCTTTTGGAGAGGGCAGGGGGTGAGGTAGTTAATCCGTAATCCGGGCAATCGATTTTACATTTTTGATTTTCGACAGGGTCATGCACATTTTTTGGATATCTTCGACATTGTGTACCAGCATTTTTATTTTTCCTTCGAACATTCCGTCTTTTGCTTCGATCGTTAACCAACGGATATTGACATTGTAATCTTCCGAGATGGTTTTGGTGATCGTATTTAAAATCCCGATGGAATCAATACCTTTGACTTCCAGGGTCGCTTCGAACGAAGAATTGGTGTGGTTACTCCATTCAACCGACAGGATACGTT
>Ga0099364_10002143_pt1 | contig 31764 bp, 20 predicted proteins | sample TergutTh196P3_FD_73070 | JGI IMG/M metagenome (GOLD analysis project Ga0099364, IMG submission 73070) | Microcerotermes parvus P3 segment gut microbial communities from Pointe-Noire, Republic of the Congo - Th196 P3 | ecosystem: Host-associated > Arthropoda: Insects > Digestive system > Gut ... | reverse complement strand
CAAACTTCGTTCGTTATTCGTTTTTCTTAAAAAACTACTCACTCGTTTTCAACGGTTTTTAAAATGGGATTAGTATCAAATCTGAAAAGGGGTTGAAAATAACATGGCACATATAACTTATATGGATATGATAAACCGTTTGAACAATTTAGAGCGTCTCGCCGCTTATACCGGCGAACGGTGCTTTGAAAGTTCATCATATGAGAAGAAATCAAGATATGATGAGGAAAACGACCGCTATATTGATTGGGGCGCGAACGAAGACGACGGACGGGACAACCCGTGCGATGAAGACGGAGGATGCATTTTAGCAGACATTACCGGTGCAGGTGCAATTGTGCGGATATGGACGGCTGAACCCCGTCAGGGACACATAAAAATATTTATAGACGGCGCTAAAACGCCGGTAGTGGACTTTCCTTTCGCAGAATTGTTTGATAACGACCTGCATCCTTTCTGTGATTCTCAATTTTGTTATGATGCGTCCCGCGGTAAAAATTGTTACGTCCCCATAACTTTTAATAAATCGTGTAAAATTTTAACCTACGATGATTGGGGGCGGTATTTCCAAGTTAATTACATATAATTCCCCGATAACACTACGGTGGAGCCGTTCCGCCTGCCGTTAACACCCGAACAGCAGCAGGCGTTTCTTGCAATAAATAAAAAATTCGAAAACCACTTAGCGGATGCAAAAAAACCAACGGTCGGCGAAATATCAGAAGAAAAAACCTTAACTGTTCCCGCGGGCGGAAGTGTTAACTTGCTGGACAGGGCGGATTCAGGTGCGATAACCGGAATAAGAATAAAAATAAACGGATTAAAAGATCCCGGCGATGATTGGGATGCGTTAGCGGAGTTGACGGTATCCGCATATTGGGACGGCGAAACCGATCCGTCGGTTTGGGCGACTTTAGGCGGATTTTTCGGGTCGGTCACAGGGTTGTGCGAAAGCGAATCACTCCCGGTAGGGGTAACCGAAAACGGTGTTCTTTATTCAAATTGGTATATGCCCTTTGAAACCGGAGCAAAATTAAAATTGCAAAATGACGCCAGCAAACCTTATTCAATTACATATCAATTGTTCACCGCACCGCTGGTTCCGCAGACAGCGGCAGGTTTGCTGCGTTTTCACGCAAAATGGATACGATTACAGGATCCGCCCAAGAACGATCGCTGGCCTGATTCCCTTTTGCTTCGCACCCGGGGGAAAGGACGTTTTTTGGGAACATCCATGCACATATATAAAGAAATCGGAACCGGAGATCCTGAATATCATCCCGATTGGTGGTGGGGTGAGGGCGACGAAAAATTTTTTATAGACGGTGAAAAGTTCCCGTCGTGGTTCGGAACCGGGAGCGAAGATTATTTCGGATATGCCTGGGGTTCCTGGAATCCTTTTGCAAAACCGTATCACAGTCAGCCTTTTACCAACGGAGGAATGTGGGGGATAGGCAGCCGTATGAATAACCGCTTTCATATAACGGATAGTATCCCTTTTGGTGAAAAGTTTGAGGGATATATAGAAAAATATCACCGTGATAAATATTCAAACCAGGTTTGCGTTATTTTTTGGTATCTTGAAAAAAACGGATTAGACACATATCGCCGGGTATCTTTGGAGGAAAGAACAAAATATTATCGTAAACCCTACAGTGACCCCTCGTTGTATTATGATGCCGAAAAAATAATTATTATCAATTCATCCGGAATGACCAAAGCGGAAACTCAGGATATGACCTCTTTCAACGGAAACTGGACTAACCATACTCAGTTAATGTTTTCAGCAGACAGACCGAATGCGGTGATGAATTTGCGCATCAATATCCCGGAGAGCGGAAAATATAGTGTCTGCGCCGCATTTACCAAAGCTCCGGATTACGGCATAGCGCAGCATTATATTGACGATGTGCCGCTGGGCCGCTCCCTTGATTTATACAATCATTCCGTCTCTCATTCTGGCGAAACCGTTTTGCAAGAGATAGAACTGGGCGCGGGCTATCATAAACTTTCCGTTGAGATGACAGGGAAAAACCTATCCTCAACAGGCTATTTTTACGGAATGGATTATTTAAAATTAAACAAAAACTAAAAGCCGGCACAAAGTATATTAGACCCCCTCGAAAACCACTTCGCAACGTATGAACGGAAGATTTTCCGTCACACAGCGTTAATTTATCCTCAAATATCCATGATATTCTCGTCAAAATTGCCTTGTTTGACGAAAAATCATCTGTGTTCATACATCACGTTTTAATTTCCGAGGAGGTCTATTTTAAAAACTTTAATAACGATTTATTGACATAAAAAAGAATAAATGCTAGAATAAAAACACATTCACAGGAGAATGTTTTTAGTGTGGAAAGTATTCGGGGAGGAAACCGGGCTGATATACACGCAGTGAAAGCTTTACATGGGTTTTTTATGCGGCTCGGTGCAGGACATTTGATATGGGTAAAGTAGTTGCGATCGCAAACCAAAAGGGCGGCGTAGGCAAAACGGCGACAGCTGTCAATCTTACGGCGTGCTTGGGCGCAATGGAAAACAAAATCCTTATTATTGACCTGGATCCGCAAGGAAACACTACCAGCGGTTTTGGAATTGTTAAAAAACAGATTGAAAACTCATCCTATCACGTCCTTATCGGGAAAGTGCCGATAGAAGAAACTATTTTTAATTCGGCGTTTAAAAATGTGGATGTAGTTCCTGCCGGAATTGATCTTGCCGGGGCAGAACTGGAACTTGTCGAAATGCAAAATCGCACTATAAGATTAAAAGCGGAAATCGCTAGGATCAAAGAAAAATACAAATTCATTATCATTGATTGTCCGCCGTCGCTGGGAATGTTGACGCTAAACGCACTTTCGGCGTGCGATTCGGTTATTATTCCGGTTCAATGCGAATACTATGCCTTGGAGGGGCTTGCACAGCTTATAGCAACCATACGCAACGTTAAGCGAACGTATAATCCTTATATCGAAATCGAGAGCGTGCTTCTCACCATGTACGATTCGCGGTTGAATTTAACACACCAGGTTGTGTCCGAAGTGAAAAAGCATTTTCCGGGCAAAGTGTTTTCTACCGTAATTCCGCGTAATGTGAGAATAGCGGAATCTCCCAGTTTCGGTAAGCCTGTCATTTATTATGATACTGTTTCACGTGGAACAAAAGCATATAAATTAATGGCGGAAGAATTTTTAAGAAAAAACAAGCAATAAATTAAAAACATGTTATGTATACAAAAGGAGTTGCATATCAACACGTTGCGGTATGGTTTTGTACGCAGTGTTATACCTAGGGAGGAACAGAATGGATTATTTGCAAAAAATAAGGGAAATGGATATGTCAAAGAAAAAACGCGGATTGGGGAAAGGATTGGACGCGCTTTTTGAGGATGCCGGTTCGGACGTTAAAAACGCCTTAAATCTTCCGATCAAAGACATTGAAACGAGTAAAAATCAACCGCGAAAACATTTCGATGAAGAATCAATGCAGACACTTGCGGAATCTATTAGGGCATATGGGATTTTACAACCTATTGTAGTGCGCTCAAAAATCGGCGGCGGATATCAGATCGTCGCGGGAGAACGCAGATGGAGAGCGGCAAAAGAACTGGGTCTTGCGGAAGTGCCTGTGATCATAAAAGAGATCGGGGACCTTGAAGCCGCACAGATAGCGTTGGTTGAAAACCTGCAACGCGAAAACCTTAACCCGATCGAGGAAGCATCCGGTTATAAGGATCTTATGACAGCGTTTGATATGAGCCAGGAGGAAATATCGCAAAAAGTCGGAAAATCCCGGCCAGCGGTAGCGAATTCTCTGCGCTTGCTCAATCTTCCGGCAGCACTGTCCGAATTGGTGAAGTCGGAAAAGATTTCCGCCGGACACGCCCGAACATTGTTGGGGCTAAAAAACCGGGACATTATGACTGATTTGGCAAATAAAATCGTAGACGAGGGGCTTTCGGTACGCGAAACCGAAAACATTGTCAAAAATCAAAATACCCGCTCCGTCACATTATCCGCGGATGAAACCGCCCCGCAACCGCCGCAAAATATTATAGGGGGGGAAACCTTTTACATCGAATTAGAAACCGCACTCAAGAACGAACTGGGACGAAAAGTTAAAATAGAGCACAGCGGCAGTAACAAGGGTCATATCACCGTATCGTTTTACAGTAAGGAAGAGGCTCGCGATATTGCAGAAAAGTTATCGCGTTAAACAAAGCTTTAATATGTCGCGGGGATTTACCAAAAATTAATTATAAGGAAAAAGAAAAAATGATAGATATAAAAAGAATAAGAAGTAATCCGGATGAAATATCAAAACTTCTGTTGAAAAAAGGATATGAAATAGATTTCACGGAATTTTTGTCCAAAGATTCGCGGCGGCGGGAAGTTTCCGCAGCCGTCGATAATTTGCGGAGCGTAAAAAAACGGTTAAGCAGAGAATTTGCGGAGCTAAAAAGAACAGGCGGTAATGTCTTTGAAACCGAAAAACAGATTAAGGAAACGGATGCGGAGATAGCGGCTGGAGAGATCGAAATCGGAGAATTGGATTCGTATATTGAGAGTATTATGTGCGAACTTCCGAATCCTCCTGCGGAAGATGTCCGTGCCGGCGGAAAAGAAAACAACGAAATTATCAGAGTTGTCAGAGAAACGGCTTCCGGGGGAACGGTTGCCGGGGAAACGATTGACGAGGGAACGTCAAAATTTGATTTTAATGCTCGTGACCATATGGATTTGTCGAAAATTAACGGGTTTATTGATTATGAGCGAGGCGCGAAACTAAGCGGTAACGGATTCTGGATATATCGCGGGGCCGCTGCGCGGCTCGAATGGGCGTTGCTGAATTATTTTGTTTCCGAACATTTGGCGGACGGTTATGAGATGTTGTTTTTGCCGCATATACTGGGAGAAAAGTGCGGCTTTGTCGCCGGTCAGTTTCCGAAATTTCACGAGGATGTTTTTTATCTGGATAAGTCAGAAAATTCCGCGAATGAATCGCCGGATCTGTCTACTAAAAAGGATTCCGGCCGCCCGGGATGGTTTGTCTTGCCGACCGCCGAAACAGCATTGGTTAACCTGCATCGCGATGAAATCCTAAACGAAAAAGAGCTCCCTTTGAAATATTTTGCGCTTACCCCCTGTTACCGCAAAGAAGCAGGGAGTTACCGCAAAGAGGAGCGGGGCATGATCAGAGGTCATCAATTTAACAAGGTAGAATTGTTTCATTACGCGCATCCTGAAAAATCCGAAGAATCCTTCGAGGAATTGGTCGAAAAAGCGGAGAGACTTGTGCGCGAATTGGGACTGCGATATCAGGTTTCTAAGCTGGCGGCAGCGGATTGTTCATGGGCTATGGGCAAAACCTACGATATAGAAGTGTGGATTCCCAGCATGGGGATATATAAAGAAGTCAGTTCGGTGTCTAATGCTTATGAGTATCAGGCGCGGCGCGGGAATATCCGCTTCAAAGATGCCGAAAAAAAGATACGCCCCGTGCATACGCTAAACGCTTCGGGTCTTGCTACAAGCCGTGTTTTACCCGCTATCTTTGAACAGTTCCAAAACAAAGACGGAAGCGTTAACGTTCCGAAAGTTTTACAACCATATATGGGAAGTGAAATAATTTAAGGGATAATTATGAAACATAAAAACCAAAAAATATATATTTATGATTCAACGTTAAGGGACGGATGTCAAGCGGAGGGGATCTCTTTTACCGTGGAGGACAAATTAAACATAGTTCGTGTTCTCGACGGATTCGGTATTGACTATATCGAAGCAGGAAATCCCGGTTCCAATCCTAAGGATTTGGAATTTTTTAAACGGGTGAAGGAGTTAAAGCTAAAGCACACCAAAATCGTTGCGTTCGGTTCAACACGGAAGCGCAATAAAAAACTCGGTGAGGATAAAAACATTCTTGCGCTGCTGAATGCCGGAACAGAGGATGTTTGCATTGTCGGCAAGAGCTGGGATTTGCACGTTAAACAGGTTATTGCCGCATCATTAGATGAAAATCTGCAAATGATAACCGATACTATAGAATTTTTTGTATCCAAGAACAAACGGGTACACTTTGATGCTGAACACTTTTTTGACGGCTATAAAAAGAATCCGGAATATGCGATGGATACGATCGCGGCGGCTCAAAGTGCAGGAGCAATTTCAATTAACCTTTGCGACACCAATGGGGGGTCTTTTCCAAGCGAGATTCGAGAAACAGTACGCACGGTAATATCCAGACTTGATATTCCTGTAGGTATACATTGCCACAACGATATGGAATGCGCCGCTGCCAATTCAATTATTGCCGTTGATGAAGGCGCAAAAATAGTTCAGGGTACGTTTGCAGGCTTTGGGGAGCGGTGCGGCAATGCCTGTCTTTCATCGCTTATTCCAAGTTTTCAACTCAAGCTGGGTTATGATTGCATTCCAAGCGAAAACATGAGCGAGCTAACCTCCATAACGCGTTATATCGCAGAGTGCGCGAACATCGTTCTTCCGGGCGGTATGGCGTATGTCGGAAAAAACGCTTTTGCGCACAAAGGCGGTATGCACGCTGACGGGGTAAATAAAATTCCTGAATCTTTCGAACATATATCTCCCGACATAGTAGGAAACAAACGTAATATTTTGATAAGCGAATTAGCAGGGCGCGCTTCAATTCTGGGCAAGATAAACAGCATAGCCCCTGATGTAACGAAAAATTCGCCCGAAACTGAAAAACTCATCGAAATTTTAAAAGAGTCTGAACGCTGCGGTTATCAGTACGAAGCGGCTACCGCCAGTTTGGAATTAATAGTATTAAAAACACTGGGGATGTTCAAGCCGAGGTTTGAGCTGGATGATTTTCATGTGCTGGGTTTGAAACAAGCCGGAACAAGGGAATCGGCAGAACATCAAAATATAAAAATTCAGGAAGACCAACGTCAGGCAGAACAAAGAAAAATCACGGAAAACAAATCGGTAGCGACGGTCAAAGTCAAGGTTGGGGGCGAAACATTTATCACAGCGGACGAGGGCGAAGGACCGGTTCACGCATTAGATAAAGCGTTCCGGCGTGCGGTGACAAAGTTTTTCCCGGAAATAAAAAATGTCCGGCTTGTAGATTATAAAGTGAGGATTTTGGACACATCAAAGGGTACGGGGACAAAGGTGCGTGTGTTAATTGAAACAACGGACGGTGAAGATGTTTGGACGACAGTCGGGGTTTCCACCGATATAATTAATGCAAGTCTTAACGCGTTGATAGACTCAATAGAGTATAAACTGCTGCAGGAACCGTTACATCGGAATAAGCTGGATTTTGAAAAATTAATAACTTGAAATGCTTTTAAAATAAGTTGACCGTTTGATAATAATATCAAACGGTCTGCGCTGATAAAAAAGTTTATCATAAAAAGTTTTTCATTTACACCTTTTTTACAACGCGTTATTATTATGCGCCGCAATTTTGAATGTATACATTAAAATTTAAATTTATTGTTTTAATTGTTTTTAGGAGATGTTTGTCATAAAAGTTGGAAAGTATCGCGTTATCGAAAAATCCGAAATAGCTCCCGGTATTTTTAGTTTTTGGCTGGAATGTCCTGAAGCCGCATCCTGCGCACAGCCTGTTGAGCCTATAAAGCCCGGACAATTTGCGCACATCGCCGTTCCGGGAAACTTTATGCTGCGCCGTCCTATTTCGATTTGCGAGGCAAAAAAGGGTGACAACCACAATGCTTTACAGGGATCAATCCGCATAGTTTTTGAAATAAAGGGCGACGGAACCCACGCTTTGTCCGAAACAGCTCCGGGAGATTATTTGGATATTATCGCTCCGTTAGGAAAAGGTTTTAAAATAGACACAAAATATAAAAACCCCTGTGTCATCGGTGGCGGAATAGGTGTGCCGCCCTTGCTGGAGCTGACTAAACACCTGAAAAATCCGGTTGCGATTTTAGGGTTCAGCAATAAACGATCTGTAATATTGAGAGACGAATTTACCAAAAGTGCAGATGTTTATATAACCACAGACGAGAAATCTGAATTTTTCTACGGAAACGTAACGGACAAGCTTAAACATTTGAGTGAAAGCCATCCGGTTCCTGATATAATTTATGCCTGCGGGCCGGTCCCGATGCTGAATGCTATTATAAATTTTGCGAAAAAAAATAATATTCCTGCGCAGCTGTCACTTGAGCAGCGTATGGCTTGCGGTGTCGGAGCGTGTTTGGTATGTGCGTGCAAAGCTAAAACTGTAAAAAACGGTGAATATTATGCTCATGTCTGCAAAGACGGTCCCGTATTTGACATTGAAGAATTACCCGGATTTCTTTCGGTATAATAATTTTTGCCCGGGCCAAATATCTTTGTATCCAAAATAATATCCGAAAAAAGAAATGACGGGAAGCAGTATAGAGGGTAATAACATAATTATCATGGTAAAAATAGAATTTTCGGACAAAACGGGCGACGATTCAATCATTAGGTAAAAAGGGAGATATTGAATATTTACCAGCTTGAATATCCCGTAATAAGCGGGAAAAAACCCGGTTATCTGAAATACGATAAGTAATATCCAGCTCAACATATACGGTGAGACAAGCGCAAGCCCCGCTTTTGCAGGCTTGTACAGGTCTTCGGCTATTCTGCCCAGATTCACAAAATTACGATCGTGCGCACCTTCTTTTCGCATAGAAGAGTAGGGTAAAGCAAGGTAGATAAACGTCATTAAAATCTGTACGGTTATACGCACTGCCAGATGTTCGAAAAAAATCAGAACCGCTATAAAAAGGAATAAGCACATTAATTTGGCAAGAATTATCGTCTTTATGCTGGAAACTGCCAGTTTGATCCAATTTTTATTTTCCATATTACTAATCTTTCCTAGCACCAACTAAAAAATAAACGCCTGCATTTCCAGTTGGCATTAATAGGAGGGGTGTTTAAGAAGCCGTTCGCAAAAAATATTTTTGCGGTTTTTGTTTTTTTACACCCCATTAATATAATCTCTGTATATCCGGTTTAACCCTTGAAGTGTGAGAGATTTATTCACTTCGTGAAATAATCCGGGTGTAGCGTCCTGTATCATTTGAGAAAGCCCTCCGGTGGCGATAATTTTCACATTTTCGGTGCTTATTTCCGTTTCCCGGGAAACAATTTCCCCGGAAACAATTTCCCGGGAAACGATTTCCCGGGAGATCATTTCCGTAATCATCCTGATTGCGCCCGCATAACCGTAAATCGTTCCCGCCTGCATACTTTCCGCCGTGTTTGTCCCGATTGCTTTTTCGGGTATTTTTAATTCGATTAAGGGCAGTTTAGATGCTTTATCGACCAGCGCGGAAATCGAAAGTTTTATTCCGGGATAAATAGCTCCTCCCAAATATTTGCCGTCCTTGCTCACCGCATCAAAAGTAGTTGCTGTTCCAAAATCTACGATTACCAAAGGCGCACCATAAAGGAGCAGCGATGCGTAAGAATTAACCAGCCTATCCGCCCCGACTTCTCCGGGGTTATCATATAGGTTGGGTATTTTTATTTTCAGATCATTACCGGCGATCAAAGGCAGTTTGCCGAAATATTTTTTAAAAGCTGCCGATGCAGAATACATGACCTGCGGAACTACCGAACTCACAACGACATCCTTGATCCCGGTGCGGTCGACACCCTTTATGGCGAAAAATTGGCATACCATCAAACCTATTTCGTCCGAGGTTATGTCCCGATTGGTATTCAGCCGAAAATTTGCGATAAGATCCTGATCTTTAAAAACCCCGAACTCCATATTTGTGTTGCCTATATCCACGGTCAAAATCATCAATTTTCCTCCCGGTTTCCTAATTTGTCCCGGTGTTAAGGTGTCCCGGTGTACGGGTGTACGGGTATACGGGTGTATGGGTATACAGGTATGGTAAACCGGACTTGTCAAAAATAAAACCGGTTAAATTATCCTAATTTCCGGGTTCTGTAAAATCCCGAAAGGCCTTAGCTGGTATTGGTATGCGAAATTACTTCCGTCGGTACGCCAGCTGTTCGGGTCACAATTCCGATTTTCGCTATGACTGTTATGCACACAGCCGAAAGCATTAAAGCGATTTCCAAACAATGTGACCTCGATTTTATGAGATCCCTTTTCCAGAATCCCCAAATCAAGGTTATGCGGCGAAAAAGCGATACGCCCCAAATGCTTCCCGTTAACGGTGACCGACAGAACCGGTCCGCAAAATCTGGGAATAAAAAGTTCTGCACGATTTTTCCCGTCGGAAACAAAGGTAAAGCTGTAAACCAAACTTCCGCCATAGAACGGCATTCCCTGGTGTACAATATCCCCGTATTCCAATTTTTCGGGAAATCCGATTATGGTTTTTTTGCTTCCCGCAACCTTTACGCCGAAATTACCCAAAAGGTAGCACCACTCGACATCGGTTTTCTTTCCGAACGGCATTTCAAGCACAAGTTCATTTCTGCCTTTTACCAGCTCGGGCAAAGCTACGGTTTGTATGAATTTATCTGTGAAGAATCCGATAGGCGCAACCTTGACATCCGTTCCGTTGAATTGTATCTTTTGTCCCTGTTGAATTTCCAGCGCTAATTCGATTCCGTCGCACGCAATTTCGCTTTCTATACTATATCGCAGTCGCAATATGTCGGTAGGTATGGATTTTTGTTCTATTACCCACGGTTGTAAAACGCGATCCCGCCGCAGCGGATAACCCAGTTTTTCACGCACATGATTATCCAGCCGCAGTATTTCTTCGGGTGCGGAGTATTCGCTGCCGTTAAGGGAATATTCGGCGACATCGAGCAGCAATGTATTCTTCTCACATAACGCGAATCCGTCCGGGGATTGTGAAATCCATGTTTTGCCGGAGTTTTTGTTTTTTTCTTCCGGAACAGCGCCGGTTTCGGGAATAGACACTGTATTGTTTTTCACAAGACGGAACAACAAACTGTCCTCAGCGTAGAAATGCCGTTCTATTTCGGTGTTTCCGCCGATATGCTTATATTCCGCCCGGGTAATTTCACCCGTTACAGTATTATAAAGTACGGGTACATATTCGCCGCAGACCACAATTTTTATATTCTCGCCGTGTTCAAAATCGTTTTGTCTGCGATGCACATGGCAGATGAACAGCCATTTGTCGCCGTTGACCTCTTCGCGAAGCTGATGGATAAGATGACGGGTGCGAACGCCTGACCGGTCAAAAATATCGACCTGCCGGTATTTCTTCATCGCATTCAACACCGAAACCTTATCAAAGTATGCTTGACGCCCGGAGTTGTAAAGTGATTGCGCCCCGTTATCCGGAACGGCATCCAACATTTCGGGTGCATTTCCCAAAAAGAGAACATCTCCGCCTTTTGCTGTAAATTCACATAAAATTTTCGCTGTAGACTTTCTTAATGTCAAACATGGCGGTACAATTATAACATCATACTCCATCTTACCGACTTTAAGCGGGTTTCCCCCCTTCGTTTGATCGGGAAGCAGGGACTCGCTGATAAAATCAAAATCTATAAGTCCGTACAAAAGCCAATCCAGCAAATTGCTAAAATCATGTTCCGCTTTTTCCCGTTTATCGTGGGTCTGTTGTTTCGGTCCCCACAATAACCAGTAGGATTCGACGGGATGAATGACCCCGACTTTGACGGCACACTTTCCGCGGGTCAAGACCGAGGCGAGCCGGGCATAATGATTTTCTATCAATGAATATTCTTTATACCACGGTGACTGATAATGAATGGAAGCGGGGTAGTCGCGTTTGGATTCGCCGCGCATCGACATTAAACTCAGATGCGGAACCCGTATGGTGACTCCCAGCGCCGTTTGCCAATCCCCCTGAAGCTTGTGCGCCTTAAAATCAAAATCCCAGTTGGTCACACCGTACAGTTCGCTCAGTACACCTTCGTATCCGTATTGATTCGCCGCGCTCTGAGCTTGTTTCGCGGTAGAAAATTCACGTCTGTCACACAGCATATCAATGCCGGGAAGTTTAAAATGCGGATATGAACGCATAGCCTCGCCAAGACACGCAGTTTGGGATTCAAGGCTGGGTTCTTCCATCATGTGTCCGGTCAATGCTATGTTGTGTTCATCGCACCAGCCGCCGACATTTTTTGCGAAAGCCTGAACAAAACGGTCGCACACATGGTCGTGATAGTGATACCGCGCCTGCGAATATTCTTCCGGAAGTTCCCAAAACAATTCCGGAAGTTTTTCCATAAGGTCATATCCGTATTCAGCCTTGAAAGTGTCGGGGAAGTCATCGGTGAAAGGCATTATAACGGCGTTGCGTTCATCGGCACGGTCCAGGGTGCGTTTGCGGGTAAACTGCGGCTCGTCCGTGAATATCGCAGGTACGGAACCCGAAAAATCTTTGCCCAGGACCTCATAATATTTATCGTATGTAACGCGGATGAATTCGTCGATCGCAGCTTTATCCAGAGTGTTCACATAGGTTTGGCCGTTGAACCAATCGCCTTCCCCGGATAGTTCTACATAGGCATACCAAATTTCGTCTTCGCCGGGGTCGGGGATGCCGGATACAGGTTTGCCCGGGCTATCCGTTAAACGGGAGTATGACGTTAAGTACCCGTTGTTAAGCTCGACCTTATACAATGACAAATAATAACCTTTGGGTTTTTCTCCGGCATTGATCTTTTCGTCAAAGACTTTTTTGTCCGGTTCGAATTCGTCGCGCCGCACGGGTGAAAACAAGAGGAACCTTTCCCGGTATTTTAAATTTTTGGTAACAATTCCGCCTGCGGCTCCCGACGGCCAGCGATCCTCGTCATAAAGCCATGCCAGCATCTTTTCCTGCTTTGCTTTTTCGTTGCACAGCTTGATGTGTTCCATGAATTCATCGCCCAGATATTCAGTATCCAGCCCTGTCCGAACATGCATATGAAATCCGCCGAATCCCATTTGCTTAAACATATCTATTTGTTCAAGCACGGTTTCGCTGTCCAGCTTGCAATTCCACGACCAAAAAGGTGTGCCCCGATATTCGCTGGTTGGGTTGATAAATCTTTCTTTGGTCAGAACCTCGGATTTTTTTGGATATAACATAAACTTTATACGCTCCTTATTTCCGGCAGTTTCCCGAAAATCGCCGCTTTGCGCTTTTAAAAATCCACCGCAAAGCAAGGTCATCAGGGGTTGCCTTTTATTGAAAAACCGTATTTTATTCGTAATAAATCGTTTAAAACCCAACAGACAATTTACTAAAGGAACATAGAAGGTACCGAAAAAGAATAGAAAGGGCATAGAAAATCCACCGTATCTGAAAACGAACGAATCTTTTCTAACGCCCTTTACGCCCTTTATGTCCTTTTTAAAAGAATTCTATTTGGATATTGTTATCCCGTCAGATCCGTCTAACGGCAGCACCAAAAGCACACCCGAACCCGGAACATCTAAAGGTCCGATAACCTTGGATATTACATCCTTGATCGTTTGAACCTGTTCGTCCGAGCAGGCTGTAAGAACTGTACGGCTTTCTGTGTTCTGCGGATCAAGAATTGTACGCAGATAGGACATCATAGAGCCGCCTGCGCCAATGAGGGATTTTGCCATACCCGTGCTGTGGATGATGGTGGATCCTCTTATGTTCGCTTTTGAAAACGCCAGCATTAGCTCGTCAAGCTTATCCACCTGGCTGAGCACAAAAACTATAAGTTTCAAAAAATCACTCCTACTATTGTGTTGTTGATTTATTTTTAGGGTATTATTGGGGTATTATTAAGGTATTATCACAAGTTTAACATAACGCTTTTATTTATTTATGGAAATTTTATTAATTTTTACAGCGCAGATTTTTCGTTTGTTAATTTTGTTAACTTTGTTATAAGATCTTCCAGGTTCATTTCGGTAGTTTTTCCATCCCGCCGGTCGCGAACCGAAATGGTCTTTGACTGTGTTTCCCGGTCGCCCAAAATTATCATATAAGGCACTTTCGCTAATTGTGCCTCCCGGATTTTGAAGCCTGTTTTTTCATTGCGCTCGTCGGTATGCGCTCTAAATCCCGCATCCGTCAAAGCCGCGCATACTTCTTCCGCATATTTCAGGTGTTCACCGGTTATAGGCAGTATCCGCACTTGTTCGGGGGACAGCCACACGGGGAAAGCACCCGCAAAATGTTCGGTTAAAATCGCAATAAATCTTTCAATGCTGCCCAAAACAGCACGATGGAGCATAACTGGACGCAGTTTTTCTCCCGAGGAGTCTACATAGGTTAAATCAAATCTTTCGGGCATTTGAAAGTCAAGCTGGATCGTGCCGCATTGCCAGGTGCGTTTTAATGAATCCCTAAGATGGAAATCTATTTTAGGACCGTAAAAAGCACCGTCACCCTCATTGAGTTTGTATTCACGATTACTTTTGGATAGCGCGTTCGCCAACGCGTTGGTAGAAATTTCCCATTGCTCCTTTGTACCCATCGCTTTTTCAGGACGGGTGGAAAGCTCCATATGATATTCAAAACCGAACAGGTTGTAAATATAGTCGATGAGTTCGATTACACCTATGACTTCACTCTCTATTTGGTCGGGCGTCATAAAAATATGAGCATCGTCCTGAGTAAAACAGCGAACCCGCATAAGTCCGTGAAGCGTGCCTGACAGTTCATGACGATGCACAAACCCCATTTCAGCGATCCGTTGCGGAAAATCACGGTAGGAATGCATTCTGCGTTTGTATGCGATCATACATCCGGGGCAATTCATGGGCTTGATAGCATAGTCGCCGCCGTCAACCTTGGTAAAATACATATTATCCTTATAATGATCCCAATGCCCGGAATGATGCCAAAGTTCTTCGTCTAGCATCATCGGCGACATAATTTCCTGATAACCGCGTTTCAGGTGTTCTGTGCGCCAGAATTCCTCCAGCAGATTCCGCAGGATCATACCTTTAGGCAAAAAGAACGGGAATCCCGGTCCCTGCTCGTAAATATCGAACAAATCCAGTTCTCTTCCCAGCTTCCGGTGGTCGCGTTTTTTCGCTTCCTCCAGCAGTGCCAGGTGTTCGGTGAGCATTTTGGGTTCGGGAAACGCCGTGCCATAGATACGCTGTAATACCTTATTGCAGGCATCACCTTTCCAATACGCCCCCGTGCAGGATAAAAGTTCCAAAGCCTGAACCATTCCCGTGGACAGGACGTGAGGCCCCGCACAAAGATCTATAAAATCGCCCTGCTTATAAAAAGAAATCGTGCTGTCTTCCGGAAGTTCGCTAATGAGCTGAGCTTTATACGGCTCGCCCTTATCCTGCATAAGCTTTATCGCCTGTTCGCGCGGCAATTCGAATCGTTCCAGAGGCAGGTTTTCTTTTACGATTTTTCGCATTTCGGCTTTTATAGCTTTTAAATCCTGCTCATTGAACGGGGCTTCTGTGTCAAAATCATAATAAAATCCGTTCTCTATTGCCGGGCCTATCGCCAATTTAGCCTGCGGATAAAGCCGTTTTACAGCCTGTGCAAGTATATGCGATGCCGTATGACGAAACGCGTTCCGTTGATTCTCATTTTCAAAATCTATTCGCGGCAAAATATTCACCTCCGATGATTGTGATAATCAGTATACAATATACAGCGAGAATTGTAAAGAAAAATATTTCTTATATTCCCGTTTTTGATTGTATTTACAGCTGTCCGTTTTTCTGATCCGTGTTTTTCGGCAAACGAAATCTGCCGAGAAAAAAAGAGGTTCCCTTTCGGAAGATATTCATTTTTTGCTTGGACAAAAATGGACAATTTTCTATATCCTTTGTATGTATAATTACTTGTGATGATATACATAGATATTTTGATTGCCGTAAACCTGTTTGTGAATTATTTCCTGCTTCTTACTACGGCAAAACTGACGGGGATCGCAGCACGGCGGAAAAGATTAATATTAAGTGCGTTTACCGGGGCTTTGTCTTCATTGCTGATCTTTTTGCCGCCATTAAATTTTTTGCTGTCCACCGCAATAAAAATTCCGCTGGCGCTTTTGCTGGTCCTTATATCTTTCGGTTATTGTTCGTTTGCGGTTTTCGTTCGCCGCGTATTATGTTTTTTTGCGGTTAACTTTATTTATGCAGGTGTAATGTTTGCGATATGGTTCTTTGCGGCACCTTCGGGAATGCAATACAACAATGCGTTTGTTTATTTCAATATTTCGTCATTGACTCTCGCCGTTTCAACAATAGCCGTTTATCTGCTGATTACCGGCGCAAAAAGATTGATGTCCGGCAAAAGCGATTCCGGCGACATTGTGCAAACAGAAATAGAACTTGACGGAAAAACAGTTCTCCTTAACGGATTTTTGGATACCGGCAACCGGCTTAGCGACGTTTTTACAGGGTTACCCGTAGTTATCGCCGAATTCGATGCAGTACAAGAATTAATCCATGATGAACTGCATGAGTTTTTTCGCTCGGGAGCGGCCGGACTTCCCGCAGCAAGCAGTATTTACGGCACGGACAACGTTCCAGACAAAACAAAGGACAACAAATTTCGTGCAAAAATACGGCTTATACCTTACGGTACAATAGGAAGCGGCGGATTGCTTGCAGCGTTTAAACCCGACAAATTTCAAATAAATTTTGTGGAACACGAAGTGTTGGTGGGGGTAACGCAAAAAAAATTATCAAGCGGGGAATATTCTATTATTTTAAACGCCGCACACAAAAACCGGGAGACCGAAAAAAAGCACCTGCAAAAAAATTACCTAGAGATAAAAGGAGTAAGGACAAAATGATAACCGTGAAAAAAATGTTGATGCTAAAAATTTGGAATGTATTGGATAAGTTAGGTTTTTTACCGCCGGTCGAGTATGTGAACGGTCCTGAAACTTTGCCGCCGCCGCTTAGCAGGGAGGAGGAAGCCGTCATATTCCAAAAGCTTGCCTGTGATGACAAAGGCGCGAAAGACACGTTGATAATCCATAATTTGCGGCTGGTTGTTTATATCGCCAAAAAGTTTGAAAGCACGGGTGTTGGGGTGGAGGACCTGGTTTCCATCGGCACGATAGGTCTGATTAAAGCGGTAAACACGTTCAGACCGGCGAAAAACATTAAACTGGCTACCTACGCATCGCGCTGTATAGAAAACGAAATATTAATGTATTTGCGTAAAATCACGCAATTTAAGAACGATATATCCCTTGATGAATCTTTGAATATGGATTGGGACGGCAATGAACTCCTCCTTTCGGACATATTAGGCACGGATAATGATTGCGTGGGACGCGGCGTGGAAACCGAAGCGGAACGTGAGCTGCTTATATCCTGTGTGCAAAAGCTCCTGCCGAGAGAACGTATGATAATGGAAATGAGGTTTGGACTTGCGGACGGAATAGAGCATACGCAAAAAGAAGTCGCAGATCTGATCGGGATTTCGCAATCCTACATATCACGACTCGAAAAACGCATTATAAAACGATTAAAAAAGGAAATCGACAGGGTTAGCTGTTGATCCTTTTCCGTTTTTTTCTCTGTACCCCCGCATGATCTATATAATAATCCTTTTGAATAATCAAATCGTCCAGTAAGGCGAACTCATAACCGTCTTGTATAAGCTTTTTCAGGATTATATCCAGCGCATCGGCGGTGTGGCCGGGTTTCGCATCAACATGAAACAAGGCAATATCGCCGTTTTTAGTATTTGCGGTTACATAACGGACTATGGAATCTATTGTTGCGGACGGCTGCCAATCCCTGGAATCAATGTTCCATTGGATAACACGCATACCCAGTTCGTCTTCAATGACACCCATCATGTTGTTATCATATTCGCCGTATGGGGCGCGGTAATATTTTGCCTTTTTCCCCAATAGCGCATTTATTTTTTCGTTGCAAGCGAGCGTATCCGTTCTCAGTGCCTGTCTGTTTATCTGTGTGACATGAGGATGTGCGTCCGAGTGATTTTGAACGTCATGCCCAAGGCTTGATATTTTTTTCAGATCTTCCGGGTATTTTTTCACCCATTCACCTGTCACGAAGAATGTTGATAACGCATTATTGTTTGCAAGAATATCAAGTATTTCCGCCAAATCCGAATTCCCCCAGGCAACATCAAATGTGACCGCGATCTTCTTTTCCGATGTATCGACATTGTATATTGGAATTCTGCGTGAAGATATGCCGGCAGGAGACTCATCCGAAAGCGGCAAAAAAATAGAGGCTACTATGATACATAACCCCGCAACGGCTATAAACATTACTCTGTTAGGGCGCATGACGATATATTTCATATATACATCATATTTGAACCGGGAATTATTTATGCCTGATATTTATTTAAAATTAAAATTCAAAAGTCACTTTATTTCTGCGACGGTTACGCCGTTCTCGCCTTCTCCGTATCTGCCCAGACGATGGGATTTTATGGACGGGTGGCTCTTTAAATGCCGGCTTACCGCAGAACGCAGAGTCCCTGTGCCCTTGCCGTGTATAATATGAATCTGGCTGATGCCCGATGTTACGCAGCTGTCGATATATCTATCAAGATCAAGCAGTGCCTCTTCCGAACTTTGCCCTCTCAGGTCAAGGTCACCGGCTATACTTTTTTCAGCCGCGGACACCATTTGTTTTTGAACAAACCCGCTTTGTTTTTTCAAGGTCGGTTTTTCGATAAGCCTAAGTTTTTTTTCTTCGGTTTTGATTTTCATTATCCCGGCCTGTATGCGGCAAAATCCGGCATTGTCCCGCAATGAAAGTACCACTCCTTTTTGGTTTATATCGGCAATCAAAACTTCATCGCCTATCTTTAAAGGACGCGGCAGAGCATAATTTTCGCCGGATGTTTGCTTTTTTACAGCGGCTTCGTCATACAATTTGTCTATTTTACCTTTAAGTTGGTTTTTTGCGGCTGCCGCAAGCAGTTCGAAGTTAGGCTTATCTTTTTGTTTTCGTATATCTTCCAGTTCGTCGATTATGGCGTTAGCCTGAGCCTGCACGGTCTGAATAATTCGCCGTGCCTTTTCGTCCGCACCGGAAAGCGCGCGCTCTTTATCCTTTTCGATAGTTGATTTAAGCACCGCAATTTCGTTCTTCATCTTTTCAATTTCTTGATTTTTACGTTTGATTTCGGACAACTCTTTTTCATAACTTTGCCGTGATTGTTCAAGGTTTTGTACAACATCGTCGAATTGCCGGCTTTCACTGGAAATAAATTCTTTTGCTTTTTTCAATACATCTTGTTCCATGCCTAATCTTTGAGATATGGCAAAAGCGTTAGATCGCCCGGGTGCGCCGATCAATAGACGATATGTGGGTTTTAACGATGCAATATCGAATTCACAGCTTGCGTTTTCTATCCCGGCGGAATTTAAAGCGTACATTTTCAATTCTGCATAATGTGTTGTGGCGGACATCAAGCATCCTTTGCGCTTTAGTTCTTCAATAATAGCAATAGCAAGAGCGGCACCCTCGGTCGGATCGGTTCCCGAACCCAGCTCATCCAGCAATACAAGTGAACTTCCGTCGGCAACTTTCATTATTTCGATTATATTGGTAATATGCGCCGAAAAAGTGGAAAGATTTTGTTCTATACTCTGTTCGTCCCCAATATCCGCTAGAATGTTATTGAATACAACAACCTCGCTACCCTCCGCTGCCGGAATCAGCAACCCGCATTGCGCCATTAGGGTCAACAATCCCAAAGTTTTGAGCGTAACGGTTTTCCCGCCGGTATTCGGCCCTGTTATAATCATTCCCCAAAACCTGCCGCCCAGCGAAATATCAATAGGAACAACCTCCGCCGGATTGATCAGCGGATGCCGTGCCTTTTTTAATTCTATCCGGTTTTTTTTGGAAATAACGGGTTTTGCCGCATTATGTTTTTCGGCAAGATAGGCTTTAGCGAAATATAGATTGAGCATCAGAACCAGCGAATAATTGTTAATTATCCCCTCTGCGTTATCTGCGCACATAGCGGAAAGCTCCGCGAGGATCCGCTGAATTTCGCTTTGCTCCTCTTTGTGCAATATTCGGATTTCGTTGTTTGCTTCCACCACCGCCGTCGGTTCGATAAACAAAGTCGCTCCGCTGGACGATGAATCGTGGACTAATCCGGGGACATTTACGCGGTATTCGGATTTTACAGGTACTACAAACCGGCCTTCGCGCATTGTAACGATAGGTTCCATCAGATATTTTTGGGTTGATGCCGACCGTGTCATCTTTTCAAGCAATTCTCTGACCCGGCTTTCCGCCCGGGTGATTTTTCGGCGAATCGAAGCAAGCTGTTCGCTGGCGTTGTCGTCAATTTCGTCCTCGGATATTATAGCCGAGCGTATTGCATTATAGGTTTCGGTAAATAAAACCAAATTATCAAAGTAGCCGCAGAGTGAGGTTTTTGTTCCTTCACCCTGTTTCTTCCAGTTTTTGAGCATTTTCACTTGTTCCAAAACTGCGGAAATATTCAGCAATTCACGGCCTGACAATACCGCCCCGGCGCTTGCTCGTTTGATGTCGGGGCGCAAATCGTCGAACCTGATAAAATACGGGTTGCCGTACCGTGCGCAAAGAGTGAACGCATCGTCGGTTTTTTGTAATTGAGCTTCAGCGTTTCCGGCATCCGTAACCGGTTTGATTTCGAGCGCCATTCTTGCCGCATCCTCGCAGCAGGTAAGAGCAGATAATTGATGCAGTATTTTGTCAAGCTGTAGTGTTTTTATTGTTTTTTCTTCCTGGTCTGTATTGCGCATCGGTTCTGCCTCCATTCGCTTTTTTTGCGTTCTGCTCCTTGGGTTCAAACCCCAAACAGACAGTCCCTGTGGATTGATATACGGCGATTGAGGGCAAAACACTGGATTTGAACCCGAAACGTTTGCATACTTTGGAATTCTGTTTTTCCCAAACGATAGAAAAATATTTGCATTGGAAGCATTTCACTTTAGTATCGTTATTATTCATAATACTCGCCTCGCACCCTCGTATACATAAAGTTTCTTTAAGGCGTGCCGGCTCGATTCCTTTCTTAGTGTTTTTTATTAAACCTCTTTTGTTTGCAATAATTAAATTTTCCGGTCTGGACTCAGCTTATTTCGTTGTACATATTCAGGGAATTAAACTCTCCCAGTGTGTGCAATAACGTATATTGCTGGGTTATTTTGTTTAAAGTTTTCATTTCGCCGGGTGTGATTTTCGGGATAGTGAAAAGTTTTTCCAGCTCGCTGTAAACTATATGCCGCATCACGGAAAGAATTGGCATTGTCAGGATTACTTGTTCACTTTGCGCTCGTTCACCGGACGGTTCGCAATCGGAACAACAAAGCGAACCATCCGGAAAGCTGAACCGGAATCCGTCGCTTTCGTATTTACGGCAATATGTACACCCCACTAAATCCGGTTGGAATCCGCCCAAAGAAACCGCTCGCAGCTCGAATATTGATTTTAAGGGTTCGGGCGGCTTTTTTCCCGTGCTCAGATAATGGAGGGTGTTGAGCGCAAGGCGTAAAAACTCTTTCGCTCCTTGTGCAGGTACGGTAAGGGTTATAAGCAATTCGCAAAAATAACCCGCAAGCGCGACAAACCTCAGATCTTCGGACAAACTGATAAAACCCTCGATAAGCCGCGGTGTCTTTATATAGTAACGCTGCTTGCCTGAAAACAATTCGAAATCATAATATCCAAACTGTATTATACTGGCGGCCGGGTTGTTTTTGAGCCGGTTAATATTGCCGGCGATCGCCTCGATGATCCCGAAATTTTCGGAAAGAACCGTAAAAACCCGATCGGATTCACCTAAATTGCGTTGTTTAAGGATCAATCCGGTAGTCTTGACCGTCATCGTCCAAATCTTGCTCCTTTAATGTGTTTGAAACATTACTGTGGGATATATCTGTCAGGGCGGACTCACGATTTCTATATATGCTTTGCTTATAACGCAAATAGTCGCTTATTTCCCCGGTTTTTTCAAATCTTCGCCATTCATATTTGATAATTTTCATAAATAAACCGCTTTCGTCTTCTTTCATGGAAGGTTTCGCCTTGTTTGAAGAAAGCGAAACATTCCGGTCTTGTTATAAAGTTTCGGTTATTTATCATTCCTTATGAATGGAAAGTAAAGTAAAAGGTATTAAATTTCCCCGTAAATTAATATGACCCATGTTGGAATCGGGTTATATAAAAAGATTATACCATATCTGAGATGAAAACACAATCATTTTTAGGAAACAAGAATAGATTTTTGAAATCCATTAAAGTCCCTCGATTGTCATTGTAAACGCAGCTGGCATCAATTTTGATAGTTGCAGCTTAAAAATAAAATTTAAAATGTATACAGTACAATGATATGGCTTAAATAAAAAGAAGCGGAACAACTTAAATTTGTAATATCAAGGGGTATTAGGATATTTTTTGCCCATATGATTGCCTTGCAAAACTTTTACTAGTATTTTACCTGTATCTGCTTTTGGATTTTACAAACGCTGTTTATGATTGTATATATATTAAAATTAGGAGGGTTTTATTATGCCGCAAAACAAACACAGAGGAAAACGCTTAAGCTCCCTGCTCCTGGTAGCCATCATGCTGGTGGGTCTATTCCCGGCCGGGGTGCTTCAAACCGAAGCGTCCGAAATTGGCGATGACGTTTCACTAGCAGTACTGGGTCGCTCAGAGACCAACGCTGCTGCAATCTATGACAATGCCCCTGCTAAAAACAACCCCGCAAAATCCCATTTTACCGCAACCTCCGGGTTATATCAAGCGGATTCAAAGCTGACCGCATGGAGCGGAAATGAACCGCGTTTGATTGGTTCCTCCAATGATTCCGACTTGAGGACCCCTGTCGTTTTTAACAACGGTTCCATTCCGGGCGGTTGGCGGTCAGTAGGTTCGGCGGCAGTAGACGCTGATGTTGACATAAATACCGCCAGTGCGTTTCAGATTGAATTCAAAACATCCGATCATGAAAACATACGGTTTTCCTGCTCGCAAAAATCCACCGGCAGCGGTCCTGAGCGTTTTCAGCTCGCTTACAGCCTAGACGGTCCGGAAGGTCCCTATATCCCAATAGATGCATCCGAAATGGATGCCCCTAAAGAAGCCGCTGTTAATGCGTATTCCGACCTTCGACCATCCTACACCGGGTTTGCACTTCCGCCGGCCATGGAAGGAGCGGAAAAAGTATACCTCAGGGTATATATGGTAGACAGCGAGATGAGCAACAGACAGAACGGCAACACCTCCATCAATGATATCGAAATCATCGGTGATGAGACAAGTGGCGGCGAATACGATATTGTCTTGATGGGGCTGGTTTATACCGAAAGCAACTCTATGGCTGAATACAATGTCCCTGAAAACTCCTATTTTGCCGCGGCTTCGGGCATTTATGAGAATGATTTTCGCTTGACGGCATGGGACAATAATGAACAGGTTCTCATCGGTTATGCCGGCAACGACAGAACGCCCATCGTTTTCAACAATAGCTCTTTGACGCCGAACTCAACGGACTGGCAGGCTGCCAGCGTATTCGGGATTGACAAAGCATCTGCGTTTGAGATTAAATTCAAAACAACCGGATATGAGGAAATACGATTTTCCTGCACACAAAAATCTACCGCCAGCGGTCCGGATGCGTTCCGGCTTGCCTATCGCGTGGGTGCAGAGGGCGGCTTTACCGGGATAGATGAATCCGAGGTCAATCCAATCAGAGCCGGTGCCAACACCTATGAAATTCTAGAGCAAACGTTCGATGCGTTTTTGCTTCCTGAAGATATGGAAGATCAAGACGAGGTGTATTTGAGAGTATATTTCGATGGTTTGACCGATTTGACAAGAAACGGAAACACCTCTATCAATGACATCGAAATCATCGGCAATGCCATTACCGGAAAGCCGCTCACCGAGGATATGATCTCTGTGATTCCCGCTCAATCTTTCATAGGTGCACCGCTTGAGCCGCAGATTGCCGTTACAGACGAAACGGAAACGCTGTCCGAAGGCGTACACTACAATGTTTTCTATATTGATAACGTCAATGTGGGAACAGAGGCAACGGTTATCGTCACGGCCAGAAAAGGAAGCGGCTATTCCCGTTCGGCACGCAAGACATTTGAAATCAAGTCTGCCTTACCCGACACCTACGGCAAAAAGCTCACCCACTTAGGTAGCTATAACACCGGGATGCAGAATGCGGACGGCGGCATAGCCGAGATTGTGACCTATAATAAAGACAACAAAAAAATGTATGTGGTCAACGGGCAGAATCAATCGCTGGATATTGTGTCCATTGCGAATATCGCTGAAGGATTTGCCGACCCATATGAATACGACAAGCGCGTTGATATCGGCGCGCTGGGAGAAGACAACGACTTTTCAGCGGGTGATATCAGCAGCGTTGACGTAAACACGCGCCTGAAAACCATTGCCATCTGTGTGCAGCACGAGGAATACTACGAAAATGGTTATATTGTATTTCTGGACTACGACGGTGAATATGTTGCCCATTTTGAAGTTGGTGTCCAACCCGATATGATCGGGTTCACGCCGGACGGAAATTATGTCATGACAGCCAACGAGGGCGAATGCAGAGATTTTGTGGATCCGGAAGCAGTTGACCCGCCAGGGTCTGTCACCGTAATTGACTTGAACGGGGCAGAAAGCCGCAGCGATTTGGTCTTACTCACGCCGGATCAAGTGTCCACCGTTGGCTTTGAGGCCTTTGATGCCTCGTCGGCACGCGAAACTCTTGTAAACGATGGTGTGTTGCTGAAAGCAAATACGACCCCTTCCGTTGATTTAGAGCCGGAGTACATTGCGTTCAGCGAAGACGGCTTGACGGCCTACGTTTCCTTGCAGGAGGCCAATGCCATTGCGGTGTTTGACCTCGTCTCGAAGGAGTTCACAAGCATCAAGGGGTTGGGCTTCAAAGATCACAGCAAGCCGGGCAACGAACTTGACTTCAGGCGGGACGGAAACATCAACATAACGAATGAACCGGTATTCGGTGTTTATATGCCGGACGGACTTGCCAGTGTCAACATCGGCGGCACTCAATACATCCTGACTCCCAACGAGGGCGATTCCCGCAGCGATTGGGGGGAAGGTCATCGCAATATGAATATCCGCACGGGCAGCGAAATCCCCGGACTGGGAATCGTAGGCAGTGCAGAGTGGCTTGCGAATGAAGAACACGATGTGCTGAAAAACAGACCGGACGATATATTCATCATGGGCGGCCGGTCGTTCTCCATTTGGAACGCTTCTGATATGTCGCAGGTCTATGACAGCGGCGCAGACTTTGAACGGATCACCGCCGAAGTGCTTCCCCTTGTTTTCAATGCTCACCACAGGGACGACATTTTGGAAGGAAGAAGCACCAGAAAAGGTCCGGAGCCGGAAGATATCAAGGTTATGCAAGTCGGTGATACGCATTACGCATTTATTGGGCTTGAACGCATTGGCGGCTTGATGATGTATGACATCACCAACCCCGCCGCCCCGGTGTTCGTGGATTATTTCAACAACAGAAGCAAAACCTCTGTGGAGGCACCTTTGCTAGACGGCGACCGAGGCGCGGAGGGAATTTGTGTCATCCCCGGGGCCGACAGCCCGACAGGCTGGCCTCTGGTTCTCGTTGCCAACGAGGTATCGGGAACGGTAACCGTGCTGCAAGTCAACGAGGGTAAAACGATTAACATTCTGCACACCAACGATACGCACGGCCGGGTGTTCCCGGATGCGAACAACAGCGGGATGATTGGCATCGAAAAAATTGCGGCAATTAAAGCCGGTTTAGCCAATCCTCTTTTGGTTGACGCAGGCGATACCTTGCATGGGCTGCCTGTTGCCAACTTGAAGAGAGGCGAAAACATTGTTGAGCTGATGAACCTTGCCGGATATGATGTTATGGCACCCGGCAACCACGATTTCAATTATGGCAGCGACAGACTGTTGGAGTTGATGGGTCCGGCTGACTTTGACCTCATAAGTGCCAACATTCGGGAAATCGACGGAAATGAACGGTTTCTTCCCGGTACATCCATCAAAACAATTGACGGCGTAAAAGTAGGTTTCTTTGGTCTCTCTACAGACGAAACGCCGGAAAAAACACACCCCCTCAACGTGGACACCCTAAAATTCACCGATTATAAAACCGAGACGGAAACAGCGGTGATGGAGCTGAAATCACAGGAAGCGGACGTAATTGTATGTCTTGCCCATATTGACAGGTCGTATGCCAAGGAACTGGCGGCAGACGACGAACTCGCACAGGAGATTGACGTTATAATCCACGGTCACGACCATGTTTTGACCAATGAGATGGAAAACGGTGTTTTAATCACCAGTGCAGGCGAGCATGGGGCGGCGTTAGGCAGGGTAACGCTTGTTTTCGGCTCAGACAATGAAGTTATATCCAAAACTGCGTCACTGATTGAAAAAGCTGACACCGAATATGTTGCAGCAACCGAAACCGTGAAGCGTGCGGCAGAGGAAATGATGGCGGAGGTTGGCGAGTTATTCAAGGAAGAAGTGGGGACATCTGCACAATTGCTGAGCAGTGCGAGAGGTGATGCAGACACACCCGGGGTAAGAAATGCCGAAATGCCGCTGGGCAACCTTGTGGCTGATGCCATGCGCATACAACTGGAGACTGATATTGCCCTTACCAATGGCGGCGGGTTGCGTGCCGATATTCCGGAAGGGGATATCACAAGGGGACATATCAACTCGGTGTTGCCTTTTGGGAACTACGGCGTTGTCAAAGAAGTGAGTCCGGCACAACTTTGGGCGATTCTTGAGCATGGGATAAGCCAGCTCCCGGCTCTCAGCGGAGGATTCCCCCAAATATCAGGAATGAGATTTGAGTATATCGTGACAAAACCGGCAGGCGAGCGCGTTATCAGCGTGACAATCGGAAATACAGAGCTTGACCCGGCTGACACAACCACGAAATACATCCTCGCAACTAATGATTTCATGGCTAGCGGCGGGGATGGTTACGATGTGATGAAAGAACTGGAAGTCTTAACCGAAGGCGATTCCATGGACATCATTTTCGAAGAATACATAAAGGAGCTATGCAAAAACGGCGACCCTGTGACGGTTTCTGCAGAGGGCAGAATTACCGCAGTCAGCCAACAGGTATATGACGACAGAATCGCTGCGGGTACAGTCGTTGCAAAAATTGACTTGATTCCGACACCCGTAACCCTTGCGGACGAAACCAAAGTGACAGATGCCAGGCGCGCGTATGATAATCTCACCCAGGCGCAAAAAGATTTAGTGACCAATTATGCCAAATTGACAGCAGCAGAAGCGGAAATTTCGGTTTTGAAAGCGGTCAAAAGTAACCAAAGTGCCTTGAGTATCAATGCCGTAAGCGGCAAAACTTACGGTGATGCACCGTTTGCTCTCAGTACAGCAGGCGGCAGCGGTACGGGTGCCGTAAGCTACACCGTGGTGTCCGGTCCGGGCCGGATCAACGGAGGTATACTCACCATCACCGGTGCGGGGAACATCGTAGTCACCGCGACAAAACAAGGTGACGGCAGCTACAACCCTATAACCTCGGCACCGCGTACTATCACGGTGGCACGAAAACGTCTCACCATCACAGGCATCAAAGCCACAAACCGAGTGTTTAACGGAAAACGCACCGTCAACCTGACAAGCGGCACTTTGCAGGGACGCGTCGGCAATGATGCCGTAGGCTTTACACGCGGTAATGGTACAATAGCCAATGCCAATGTGGGAAAAAACAAGGTTGTTAGCACCAATATTCGCCTGAACGGCGCGGCATCGGGCAACTATACCCTTAGTCAGCCCACGGGTGTCCGCGTGAACATTACAAAAAAGAGATTAGCCAGCCCGAAAGGTCTGACGTTCAGCAGAACAAGGATTGATTGGCGAACCGTCTCGAATAATAATGGGTACACACTACGCATCATGCGCGGGAACAAGCAAGTTTTCAGCAAAACCATAAGCAAAAACAAGAGAAGGTATACTTTTACCGCAAAAGAACGCGCAAAGCTTACGCCCGGACGATACACGTCTACTCTTGTAGTAAGAGGGCGCGGCAATTACAGCAATTCAAGACAAGCACGGAGCAAGGTGCTGAGAATCCGAGAATCCGATAAATGAATGACAACAGGGCGGGGTGCAATTTTGCACCCCGCTAAACGTTAGGCATACTACCGTAAATTCTGCACCTGTCGGGATAAGTACGCCGTTCGTCCATATTTTTACATCACCGTCTTCGCAGCATCCTTCATCGCAATTATCGCTGACACTTTTTATTTTCACAATCGCACACACATTCAGGGCAAATGCAAGTGTACTGCCGTATTTCGCTTTATTTAATTTTTATTTTGCATTTAGCGGTTTTTCTTCCGTCACGGGTAGTAACGGTTATTGTTGCGGTTCCTTTTTTTCTCGCGGTAACCCTGCCTTTGCTGTTGACGGAAGCGACTTTTTTGTTAGAAGAACGCCATGTAACTTTTCGATTTAACGCATTAGCCGGTCTAACAGCCGCTCTTAATGTGAATTTTCGACCTGTCTTTAGGCTTTTCCTTGCTGTGTTCAGTTTAACAGATTTCACTTTAACAGCCTTGAACCGTGCCTGTAATGTGCGGTTTGCGGTGGCTTTGAAAGTGAACGCAGCTTTGGCGCTAACCCGATTTTTGCCCTCAAACCAACCGGCGAATTTGTAACCCCGGTTAGCGGTGGCTCTCAAAGTAACAGTGGCGTTGTGATTGACGGTTTTTCCTCCGGCAACTTTTCCGCCTTTTCCGGCTTTTGCTGTAATGGTATATTGATTCTGAGTAAACCTTGGGAGTGTGGGTGCGCTCGGTGCTGACGGTGCGGTTTTTTTCAAAACTGCCGCCGTTGCTGCGCTTGTTCGTGTTCCGGTTTCAATGCCGGATGTGACTTCGAGGGTTATCTGTTTGCCGAAGTCACCCACAAGAATGGTATAATTTATCCCCGTGCCTAATGTTTCCGTTCCGGCTTTCCATGTGTAGGTTAGTGTGCCTGTATTGTTTCCGCCGACAAGCGAAGCGGTCAATGTATCGCCGATTTGTGGATTGGTATTGCTGATTGTCGCCGTGCCGGTGAGTGAGACAGGAGGATTTATCGTGTAAGTACCAACGTCTGTTATAACGCCCCATCTGTCGCCGGACGCTTTAGGAACAGCTCTTAGCACGGATGTTTCTCTGATGTTAATTGTACCGTTGTATAAAATGCCGTTTTCATACGGATTGCTGCCATCGAGTGTGTAGTAAATCTCGTTAAAAACTATCGGGCTGGATGATGTAAGGGTAACATTCGCCGCCCCGTCATACACCCCGGGAGCAGGGGCTGCAGTGACAAACGGGATGCCTACAAGGTTGTAATTAACGGTTTTCGGCGTACCCATGACGTAGCCGCCGCTTTCTGCCCATGCCGTAACCGTTGCGGTACGGTCAATTCGGAGCGGTTTGGTGTACAGGACGTTAGTCCCGCCGTCTATAGTGTAATACACATCATATTCGGCGATATTGCAGCTTAGCGTAACAGTTATAATTTCGTTGTAAGTTCCGGAAGTGGGAGAGATAGTAATTTCGATATCGGGGAAAGTATATTCAAATTCGGCAACATCACCCCACGCCCCGCCAAAACCCGCAGCAACCTTGAGATTCGTTGTTTTATGTATATCAATAGCTCCGGTATACAGAATACCGTCCGTCCTCGGATCGCTGCCATCGGTAGTATAAAACAGACTGTATTGCGGAATACCGCTCGTCAATACAAGCGAAAATGGCTCGATATATTCCCCGCTCGAATGGCTTTCGGTGATAATCGGGGATATGACATATTCGAAAGTCTGTACACTGCGGAAAACCCCATCAATCCTCGCCGCCGCTTTCACGGTAGTGGTTCTGTCTATATCAATAAAGTTCAGGAATCTGATGCCATCGGTAGTCGGGTCGCTTCCGTCTGTGGTGTAATATATTTCAGCATTCGGGTCGAAATACGACAAACTTAGTTGGAATGGTTCGTTATATACTCCAGGATTAGCAGAGGGAACTATGAACGGTTCTAATATTAATATAGGCGAGCTTGTATCAACGTCACCAAGCTGACCGTATTCATTATTCCCCCAAGCCCAGAGGGTGCCATCTGTGCGGATTGCCATTGTATGGTTACCACCCGCCGAAACACTCTGCCATGTATCTTCGCTTATTTTCAAAAGATTATTCCTCAAAGCCCAGAGGGTACCGTCTGTGCGGATTGCCATTGTACGGGAATCACCAGATGAAACACTTTGCCATGTATCATCACCTATTTTTACAGGTGAAGATTTATTGGTTGTCGTGCCGTCACCAAGCTGACCGGAAGAATTACTTCCCCAAGCCCAGAGGGTACCGTCTGTGCGGATTGCCATTGTATGGGAATCACCCGCCGAAACACTCTGCCATGTATTTTCATCTAATTTTACAGGTGAAGTTTGAGAGGTTGTCGTGCCGTCACCAAGCTGACCGGAATTATTCCTACCCCAAGCCCAGAGGGTGCCATCAGTGCGGATTGCCATTGTATGGAAACTACCCGCCGAAACACTTTGCCATGTATCATCACCTATTTTTCTAGGCCGATTTCCATTGTTTGTCGTGCCGTCACCAAGCTGACCGTATTCATTATTCCCCCAAGCCCAGAGAGTGCCGTCTGTGCGGATTGCTACTGTATGATCACCACTCGCCGAAACACTCTGCCATGTATCATCGCCTATTTTTTCAGGCGAATGTCTATCGTTTGCCGTACCGTCACCAAGCTGACCGGAAGAATTATTCCCCCAAGCCCAGAGGGTGCCGTCAGTGCGGATTGCCATTGTATGGCCCCAACCCGCCGAAACACTTTTCCATGTTGTATTATTACCTATTTTTACAGGTAAAAATCTACCGCTTGTCGTGCCGTCACCAAGCTGACCGGAATTATTCCTACCCCAAGCCCAGAGGGAGCCATCTGTACGGATTGCCATTGTATGGAAACTACCCGCCGAAACACTCTGCCATGTATCTATTTTTACAGGTGAAGTTTTAGAGGTTGTCGTGCCGTCACCAAGCTGACCGGAATTATTCATACCCCAAGCCCAGAGGGTGCCGTCAGTGCGGATTGCCATTGTATGGCCCCAACTCGCCGAAACACTCTGCCATGTATCATCACCTATTTTTCTAGGCCAAGATTTATTGGTTTTCGTGCCGTCACCAAGCTGACCGTAATTATTCATACCCCAAGCCCAGAGAGATCTGTCAGTGCGGATTGCTACTGTATGATCACCACTCGCCGAAACACTCTGCCATGTATCATCGCCTATTTTTTCAGGCCAAGATTTATTGGTTGTCGTGCCGTCACCAAGCTTACCGTAATTATTCATACCCCAAGCCCAGAGGGTGCCATCAGTGCGGATTGCCATTGTATGGCCCCAACCCGCCGAAACACTTTGCCATGTATCATCACCTATTTTTCTAGGCCGATTTCCATTGTTTGTCGTGCCGTCACCAAGCTGACCGGAAGAATTCCTACCCCAAGCCCAGAGAGTGCCGTCTGTGCGGATTGCTACTGTATGCTCACCACCCGCCGAAACACTCTGCCATGTATCATCGCCTATTTTTTCAGGCGAATGTCTATCGTTTGCCGTACCGTCGCCAAGCCGACCGTATTCATTATTCCCCCAAGCCCAGAGGGTGCCATCAGTGCGGATTGCCATTGTATGGAAACTACCCGCCGAAACACTTTGCCATGTATCATCACCTATTTTTCTAGGCCGATTTCCATTGTTTGTCGTGCCGTCACCAA
>Ga0099364_10002142_pt1 | contig 31764 bp, 25 predicted proteins | sample TergutTh196P3_FD_73070 | JGI IMG/M metagenome (GOLD analysis project Ga0099364, IMG submission 73070) | Microcerotermes parvus P3 segment gut microbial communities from Pointe-Noire, Republic of the Congo - Th196 P3 | ecosystem: Host-associated > Arthropoda: Insects > Digestive system > Gut ... | reverse complement strand
TACGTCCGTTTGTTCCGGATATGCTGCAAACGTACGAATTTATGGCAGAGATTGACTTTATCCGCGCCAAAGCGCTTTTCGCCGAACAGATTGGGGCTATCAAACCGACGGTCGAAGACCGGCCTCTGTTAGACTGGTCTGGCGCTATCCATCCCTTGTTGTTCCTTTCGCATCAGAAACAAAACAAAACGGTCGAATCCTTGGATATCACGCTAACCGATGCCGGACGCCTGTTAATTATTTCCGGCCCCAACGCCGGAGGAAAATCCGTCTGCCTGAAAACAGTCGGACTGTTGCAATATATGCTGCAATGCGGACTATTAATTCCTATACATGAACGCTCGCGCACAGGCTTGTTCTCGCAGATTTTTATCGACATCGGCGACGAACAAAGCATTGAAGATGAATTAAGCACCTACAGTTCGCACCTGACCAATATGAAGTTTTTTGTCCGAAACAGCAACGAACGCACATTGTTATTGATTGACGAATTTGGAAGCGGCACCGAGCCGTTGATTGGCGGCGCCATTGCCGAAGCATTGTTGGAGCAATTTAACAAAAACCTGAGTTTTGGCGTTTTCACTACCCACTACCACAACCTGAAACAGTATGCCGAAGTAACCGAAGGCGTTATCAACGGCGCCATGCTTTACGACCGTCATCTGATGCAACCGCTTTTCCGTCTGTCCATTGGACATCCGGGCAGCTCGTTTGCCATCGAAATAGCCCGCAAAATCGGACTTCCGGAAGAAGTCATCGCCAAAGCATCCGACAAAACAGGCTCCGACTATATCGAAATGGATAAATACCTGCAAGACATTGTAAGGGATAAACGCTACTGGGAAACGAAACGGCAGACTGTCAGGGCACAGGAAAAGAAATTGGAAGAATTGACCGCACGTTATGAACAGGAGTTGGAAGCCATCAACAAACAACGGAAAGAGATTTTGAACACAGCCAAAGCCGAAGCCGCTCAAATGCTTGCAGATACCAATGCCAAAATCGAACAAACCATCCGTGAAATCAAGGAAGCACAGGCAGAAAAGGAAAAGACAAAAGCGGTACGTCAGTCGCTTAGCGATTTCAAAGTGTCAGTGTCGAATGACATTGAAGAAGATACACAAATCGCCCGAAAAATAACCAAACTGAGGCAACGGCAGGAAAATAAAAAGAAAAAGCAAGTCTCGAACCGTGAGCAGACTTCCGTTCCGGAAAAGAAATCTTTATCCGATAAAGCAATCTTATCGGCCGGTGATACTGTACGGTTAAAAGGACAACAAGCAACCGGAACCATCCTCAATATCAATAACAAACAGGCAGTCATCGCTTTCGGCATGATTAAAAGCACGGTCAAAACCGACCAATTGGAAAAGGTCGGTAAAACTCAAGTCAAGCGGGAATCAACGAAAAACACATTTATCAGCAGTCAGACGGCAGACAGTATACACGAAAAAAAGTTGCTTTTCAAATTGGACATTGACGTACGCGGCATGCGTGGCGACGAGGCGTTACAGGCCGTTACTTATTTTATTGACGACGCCATCCAACTCAACGCCGGACGTGTCCGCATCCTGCACGGAACAGGCTCCGGCATTCTGCGCCAACTGATTCGCAACTACCTGAGCGCCATCCCCGGCGTCAAACATTTCCAGGACGAACACGTCCAGTTCGGCGGCACAGGAATTACGATCGTTGATTTAGAATAAATTTAGGGCGTTTCTAAAAATCCCTTGCGTCATCTAATAACTGCGAAACGGGCAAAAAACAGCAAACGCAGAAAACTGACAAAATATTTTTTCTTTCATGTTTCATGATTTCAGATTGATTATTCTATCAAAATAACAATCGGATTTGCCTCTTCGTCCAATGTTGCAAGAAAGGATAGTTTGTCATTATTTCGCGCTTCCGGATGTTTTTCCAACCAATCCATTACTTTATAACTCTCAATAAGCGAAATAAACTCGCCGGACGTACTCATGCCCATAGGCGAAAATGGCATAAACTGGGTTAAATCATCTTCAATTCCATCGCTGTTTTTGCCGATTTTTACTTCACCTGTTTTTTTATCAAACAGGCCGGTGTACAAACCGTGTTTTTCTGCACGCGTGTTAACATTCCACCCGTGTAAGCACTGGAAAAAAACAACAGTATTGTTTTCGGATACATCTGCAATAAAAATCCGGTCATTGGACAGATCTCGCATTGTTGCCTCCGCTACCGGCAAGTGATATTTACCGGTATTAAAAACAATTGACGGAATAAGTTGGGTGTTGGAAACCGTATAGATTGTATCTATAAAGTCTTCTTTGAAACGTATATGATCATGGTGTTTCCAAATCCTTGCATTACGTTCAGGAATGATCTGTAATTGACCATTTTTATAGCCAATGATATAAAGGCCTCCATCAGCCCAAATGCCATAACTATCGAAACCGCTCCTTCCTCGAAACAGGCTGAAGTTTGCTATCTCATCCGGATTACTTATTATTTTTCTCGGGTAAAGCGTTGGAATTGTATCGTTCAAATTCCCTTCTTTGTCAAAGAAACCTAACGAAAATTCATTCATTTGGCCAAGTCCGGTAAAATAACCGATAATTTCCGACTCTGTTAATACATAATAAGATGCTAATCCGGGAGGAGTAGAAAAACTTATATTGCCGCTAAAGGTCCCTTTCATATCGTATTTGAGTAGCTGATTGCTTTGCCGTATAAAATACAAAAACTCCTCTTTTTCGTCTGTCCAACTAAAATTACTTGAAAATTCAGCAGGCCCCTGCCCTCTGCTGCCAATTTCAGCAATAAAACGACCGTCTTTTTTATCAAATAATAAACAGTTGTAGCCATGACGTTCCGGATTTTCTATGACAATATAGTTTTTTAATACTTTGATGATGGGAACATCACCCACCAAACAGTCATCGGTCGTTTCGAGTGGAATATAACGGATTGATTTACCGAAATCGGAAACTTTAAGACCGGTAAGGTTTTCCATACCGTATTCAATATCAATCACATTCAAATCAGTAATGCGATCCTTTGTATTCTTACATGCAAATAAGCATGTAAGTAATATACTTGTTACTATCAGTTTATATTTCATTGTGTAGAAAATTAATTGTGTAGAAAATTAATTAATTAACAAAAGGTTTAAAGCTGCAAATGTAAGTAACTTTTTTAAATAACAACTATGATTCAAAATATTCATTGCTTTTGCAAAATCAGAACAAAATTTATCAGGCCATTTACCGATTTGTTCAAAAGATTTACTGATTTGATTATATCGGCTTTTCTGTTTGTTCAAAAATTTATCAAAACTGCCATTTTGGCTTTTTCAGAGGTTTTTGCTTCTTTATTTCCTGTAAATTCCAAATACGCCTTCTGAGGTAACTGTTTCGGCGTTGATTTTAAAATTGAGCGCACGACTGTTGTTGAAGAACTGAATTTTTGCGTGGCCTGACCCGTCGGGAGTAACCATCGGATTCCAATATATTGTGCGGCGATAATCGGGTACGGGCGGCAGTTCGGCATAGTTGGGGCTGTAAAATTCCACTGCCGGACTATAGCCTTCCAACCATGTTTTGCGTACGCCCTTACCGTCTTCAACAGGCGTTTCGTCTTCCGGATAGGTTTCAATAAAAACGACACAATTGAAATTTTGTTCTATCACCACGGGATCCACTTTTGGATCTGAATATTGTGATCGGGCTGATACAGTTTCGTTTATCGCAATTGATTTAATGGCATTTAGATTGATAAGCTTATATTTGAAGAAATCGAACTCGTTAAAATTAACAGGTTCATAATTGACTACAACAATCGCTTGCTTGCCTTTATACATTAAATATTCATCATTTCCGCGACGAAGTATATTGAAATATTCATTCATATTCATCAGCAACGCATGTATATCATTGCCCACATAGATACCTTTGTCATACAAATCATCATATTCCGACGCTATATCATAAAAGGCTAAAGAGGTTGAGCGAGCCTGGAGAATATCCTGCGCCCTTGTTCTTCTTTTGGCAGTTACAGTTACTTCTTCCAGCATATAAACTTTCTCGTCAATGCCTGATTTGGCTAGCGAATCCTGGAAGGCTATCAAAAAGGAAGCATAATCCTCTTCAAGTTCGTCAAGTGTTTCCTCATGAAGCAATTCATCGACTGGTGTTTCAGCCATATTTATTTGTAACTCCGTAAAATCGTACTGTCTCGGATCAGGCTGAAATACACGGTCTAACAGTATACGGTGGTCTCTTTGCCTTCCATTTACGGTTACACTGAATATCATGTTCCATCTTCCGGAAACATCCGATAAAAACTTGAAGCGTCCCTGCTGGTCTGTTATATAGGATCCAATAAAACTCTCACTCTGTTGTCCGTCTTTTTCTGTTCGATGCAGTAATAAGGATACTTTAACATTGGGTTGTGGCCTCCCTTGTACCATTGAAACAACCTGTCCCTGGATTTCTAAGCTTTGTTCAGGTATGTAATTCAGTTCAAACGGTTCATCGTCTGCCATTTGTTTCCATGAATAGCGCCGCCAGCCCTGCACCATCAATAACAGATCGAGATGTAGAGACGGGGCGTGCCCCGTCTCATCATCCGAAGACCGGGCGTGCCCTGTCTCTACAGAATCATAGGTTTCTTCAAAATAATAAGACGGATTACGCACATATCCTTTGATTTCAGACATTAACAATAAATCTGTCATGATATTCCGATTATTCTCAACCTCATTCGCTCCATCTCTTACCGATAAAGAAAAGGGCGTGCGAACAGGATTGGTTTCCCTGTCCGTGACGGTTAGCTCCATCTCAACCAATTCGAGCGGCATATACAGTGGTTTACTGGTTTCCACCTGCATGTCTAACAACTCAACGTCGCCGACAAATACCAGCCGATCACAAAGAAGATCCCCGTTGGCATTGAACAGCACGATTTGAGAAACGCCGGCAGGCAACCCCATTTTGTCAATGTTGAAACTAAGCGCATTGTCATCAAGCCAGACGCAGTTATAGTCTTGCAGCCTGCCGCCGCTTAAAACCGCTACGCCAAGCATTTCGGATGGCGTAGCGCTGTTTTTACGCAACATGATTCCAATACTGTCTGTGCAGGACAAATTATCTGTTTCCATCACCATTCCCTGCGGCAAACTTGCAGGCAGTTCAAACTGATATATTTTGCCGTTATATTCCACTTCGGCTCTATCATTGCGCCTGCCGCTGCTGGGGGTATAGGTAAAAACCCCCTTTCCTTCATGCAGGGTCGTAATCGCGCATAATTCCTGCTGGGCAGCGTTTTTGACAACCCCTTTTACCTCTACCGGATTGCCGGCCTCGTCGGTTGCCTCGAAAGCGACGCGGGATGTTACGTCTTGAATCAAATGACCGCCTTCGGGGAAAAAGCGGAGATTGACAGCCTTTCCCCGGACGGGACTTTCACGTTTCATTGGATAACGATTTATGCCCCATCCGCCATACATCAACATGTCTTTTTCCTCGTAATCGCCCTCTGTTTTCGGTTGATTGAAAACAGGCAACAGCCGTGAAAAAATCATTTCATCGCCAAAATTCAGCATATACTTGGTATAGGCGCGTACTTCGTAAAAGCCCGAAAAAAACGGAAGTCGATGCAGCGTGAAATTACCGTGACACTGTCCGTCTTCGATTTTCAAAATGCGCCTGTCAACAATTTCTCCCCCCGGATTCAACAGTTCGACATACAGGGTTTTACTCAAATCGCTTAACTGATTTGTCCCGGAAGTTACGACATAACATTTAAACCAGATATGATCGCCTTGATAATAAGAAGTATTATCGAAATGCAGATAGACCTTCTCATGCGGGATATTATCCGAAAACAGTTGAAGGGATCGAATAAATGGAGCCACTTTGCTTAACTCGCTTTCCAAATCCTGGCCAAAAACCTGAAAAACGGAAAGCAATAAAATAATTGTCATTTGTAAGAAATTCCTGTACATTTGTCAATAGTGTTGGCATCACACTGGGACTTTTGGCGGTTTCTATCAATATCCTATCCTAAAGGGATAAAAGGGATTAAAACAGCATCGGTGCAAATTCTGTCAGGTAAATCCGCCAGTTTTTCCAGATATGGCCATCACCAGTTTCGTAATAAGTATAGGGATACTTGTTATCGGTGAGCAGTTTGCAATAATCAAGATTGGCCTGATAGAGAAAATCGGTTGTTCCGCAGGCAATCCAATACAACTTGGGCGGGGTGGCAAATTGCGCTTTCAATTTCTCGTCAAAATTCTGATACACAGGTGATGTGTCTCCTCCTTGTTGTTGTACCCCGATTGCTGACGAATACAATCCAACGTAATCGAACTTGTCAGGATATTCTTTCGAGACATGCAGCGAATGGAAACCGCCCATCGACAAGCCTGCAATGGCGCGTCCCGCTTTGGTATTGATGGTACGATAGTTGCTTTCGACAAACTTCATGATATCGGGGAACGCCTGTTCAAAGGCGCCATCCATACGCGTAGCTCCCATAAAGGAGGGTTTGTACATGCCTTCGTCCGATTCACCCGGCGCTCCTTTTTGTCCTGCATTGCCGTTGGTCATCACCACAATCATTGGCTTGGCTTTGCCCTGTGCAATTAGGTTGTCGAGGATTTGTGTCGAACGCCCCAGCGCTATCCACGCTTCTTCGTCTCCGCCCGCTCCGTGTAACAGATAGAAGACGGGGTATTGCGCATTGCTTGTTTCATAGCCGGGAGGCGTGTAGATGGTGATACGGCGTGTGATGCCGAGCGTCGGGCTTTCGTACCAACGGCGTGTGACCGAACCGTGAGGTACATCGTTGATCTTGTATAAATCGGCTCGTCCGCCTCCTACGATGAATATACTCGTTACAGAAGCAATATCGCGAATCATGTAAGGGTTGTTTGGGTCGACGACCGATACTCCATTGACAATCATACTGTAACTGTACAATTCGGGCGCAAGTGGCGCCGGCGTGGTATATTCCCATACGCCATTCTCTTTTTTAGTCAGTTCGACTATACCCGGAACATCGAACTCGCCCATGGGGGTTTCCCGCTTTTCCGTAGGTATAAAGTCGCCGGTAATGGCTACTCTCGTGGCTTCGGGAGCCATCATACGGAATGTTACGGTGTTGTTGGGATGAATCTCTGGAGAGATAATTTCCGTACCTCCCCATAACGCTTGTTGCGCAAATGTGGCCGTAAAGGCAAACATGGCAACGATGAAAATAGATAAACGTTTCATTTTTTTAAATTTTTAAATTTTGATTATTATTAATTTTGAACATAAAAACAACGTGTTACAAAAGGCAAACAGGTATATAATGCCGAATGCCAATATTCCCATGTATGTGCGCCGTCGCGAATGCGAAATTCGCAAGGTATTTGCGCGGCACGCATGGCTTGTGTAAATTCGATATTGCGGTCGAGCAGGAAATCGTCATCGCCGCAATCGACGTACCATCTGACGCTACGCAGTTGCGTTTTGCGTGCTTCATCGGCTTCCTCCACGTACTGAATGCAGTTATGATCCTGCACCGATTTGGTGAGTATCGCCAGTTTGTTGTCCTCGCTACTGGGAGGAGCATCACCCTGTTGGGGAATATTCATCAGCGCGCTCATGGCATACACGGCCACAAACAACTCGCTATGGCGTTGTCCGTAAGAAGTTGCGCCGCCGCCACCCATTGACAGTCCCGCAACGGCACGATGCTGTTTGTCGCCGATGATGCGATACGTGGTTTCGATATGCGGCAAGAACTCCGTATAGAAAAAGGTTTCGTATTGCCAGCCCGGCATATCGAAATAGCCGTTCCATGCGCCATCGTTGATGTTCCCGCCCGCGTTGGGGATGACGATAATCATTTCGCACATTTCGCCGCTGGCAATCAACTGGTCGGCAACGTCCTTCAGATGCCCGCGCATGTACCAGCCCTGATGGGTGTCATTCATTCCATGCAAAAGATAAAGAATGGGATATTTTTTATTGACATCCGTCTCGTAACTTCTGGGCAGAAAAATGTTGTACTCGCGGTCGGCATTCAATACATTGCTATGAATGGTTTTTGTTTCGACCTTGCTTTGCGCCATTCTTTCTCCCATTTGCGCTGAGAGAGGAAGCGTATAACATAACGCTGCAATCATTAAAAAGCTTAGATGTTTCATTTTTTAATTTACTTATTATTCAATTTTTTGTTCAATGGCTCAACGCGACTCACGATATTCTTTCTCCGACGCGCTACTCCATGTGATGGTAGCCGTACCGTATTTATAATGGGTATCTAAGAGCGGATTGCCTGCCATGGGAACAGTCTCATACCCGTTTCCTGCCTCAATACGCTTGATAAGCTCGCCCATATCGAGGATGTATTGCGCGCCGAGCGGCCAAAGAGCGATCCCTTGCCACGAATGGCCGCCGTAAATGATCAACTTATCCTTGTTAACACCGTTGGCCGGATTATTGATATAATCTATCAAACGCACTACACCTTGTTTATACTGGACAAACGCATCGGCCGAAAAAATCCATACGCCGCTACCCGAACCGATGGCGTCACCCGTAAAGACAATATCTCTTCCGTCAACGAAAAAAAGCGTCGAACCGGGTGTATGACCCTCTACTTTCAATGTTTTCACCATTGTACCACCCAAGTCAAGCGAGGCATTTTCTTCGAAGAGCTTAGTACGGCCTTGAGGGAAACGACCCTGATCGGGGAAGTCAGTTTTAGGAATCCAAAAGTTCACCTTAACATCCTCTGCAAAGGCATAAAGCATCCCGAGGTGGTCGCCATGCGTATGGGTAACGGTAATCATCAGATCGCGTCCGCGCGAATATTCATTGACAAGACTTCTGAGCGATTCCGCTGCATCGGTTGCCCACTGCACGTTGTTCGAAAGGTCAATAAGCAGCGCCTTGGAGCTTCCAACAATCAGATACATATCCGAGCAGTTGTTGTTAGCTACCTGTCCCTGCGCATTCGTATACATACCTCGTCCGCGTTCACTGTTATAGTCCTGAATCTGATATATACCGTCGGATATTGTTTCGAGGGTATAAGGACCGCGTTCGACCTTTTGTGCCGGTAACACAGTATAAAAATAAAATAATGCAATTAAAATCAGATATGTATGTTTCATGTTGTTTCTGAATATGTTTTATTTATATTTTGTTACGCGTGCATCGTTGATGATACCTTTCCAGTTTAATCCGAAAGCAAAATCGTAGACGTTGCCTTCGCTATCCACATAACATTCCATATCACGTGGCGAATCTTCGTATTGTTCCTCTACGGTTTTCATGTTTGCCGGCATTTGAAGCGGAAGTAATGCGGAAGGTTCTGTTTTGCCTGATATCACATCAAGGATAGCCTGGGTCTGCACGCTAAAGTTGACAATGATTGCATCAGCCGCTTTTTCAAACTCCGACATAACGGTAGGCCTATTCATTGAAAGCGATACAATCACCGGTTTATCGCCCATCTTCGCCCTTGTTTCCAAAACAGAGGTCATATCTGATTTATTGGAAGTGATCACCGTTTTACCCTTATAACTTCTGTTGGTGAAGTTTTCTAAGGGGTCGCCGCCGGAAAGACTTACAGCACGCGCGTAGGTGGCAGTATAATCGTTGTATTGCAAACTGATAGGCATATAACCGTTCCCTCCCTTGTTACGGTCGTTTACGTCATAACCGCTACCACTGTTAGGGCTACTCATAAAAACAATGGCAAAATCCGCTTCATTGGGGTTCTCTACTACTTCATAATACTTTTTTACGATATCAATGTTCACAGGATAATTCGTCTGCGCTTCCGTTCTCATTCCACCGAAATTGGTTCCTGCCGGCGTAAAACGTTTGGGAATATACACTTTTTTCTTTTCTGCAACAGGTAAAGCATTGGCTTTGTTTTTCAGCATCACGATAGATTTTAATTGCGCATTGTAGGCTTCCTGCATATATTCCGCATTCCCTACTATTTGCTGCGATCCGGAAGGATCAAGGTATGAATTTTCAAACAATCCGCACCGGAATATATTGAGTAATAAACGAACGGCAGATTCTTCAAAGCGTTTTCTCATGGCAGCCTCGCCAAACTCCTCGACTCCCATAGCGTATGCTTCCAACACAGGTTGCATATCATTGTTCCCTCCAAACTGGTCGCAACCGGCTTTGATCACCTGATAATGACGTTCAGCAACGGTTAAATGTTCAACACCCCAACACATACCTCCAAACGCTTCGACAGCGCGGTTATCATTGGTAATCCCCCAATCGGTACATACAACTCCATCGAAGGCATATCTTGTACGGAGTTGATCTTTAATCATGTATTCACTATATGAGTTGCCCGTATTTTTACCTGAAGGATCTTGTCCTAAAGAAATGGTATAATAAGGCATCACAGCTGATGCTTTCTGCGTTGCGCCTTTCAATTTGAATGCTCCTTCAACGAATGCTTGTTTATGTTTTTCCAAATCATTGCCTGGGAATACGGCATATTTACCATAATTGTAATGCGCATCGCGGCCACCTTCACCTGAACCGCCTCCAGGCCAATGTTTCACCATGGCATTGACACTTTCATACCCCCAGCCTTCTTTGATTTCTTTATCTTTAGATGATGTTTGAAAGCCATCCACATACGCACGCGCCATATCGGCGGCTAACGCGGGGTCTTCGCCAAACGTTCCGCTATTGCGTCCCCAACGCGGTTCGGTAGCGATATCAATCTGGGGAGAAAGCGCTGTTGTAATACCTAAGGCGCGGTATTCAATCGAAGCGATTTGGCCGAAACGTTCTACAACGTTCGGGTCAAAGGTGGCGGCCATACCAAGCGAACCCGGCCACATGGAAATTTGTCCGCCGGCGCCAAGGTTATATTCCGCATCGGCTACCGTTCCGTGACGGGGGTCGGAGCTGTTATTTGCAGGGATACCAAATCCGATACCTTCGACCAAGGCTTGCACATTATTATTCCATTCAGCTGCTACGGCCGGACTTTCTACGCGTGTAACAAGGACATGCCGCAAATTGTCTTCCGTCAGAAACTTCCTTTGAACATCGGATATATCGGATGACTTTGCCCCGCTCTCCGCTAAACTCTTTCCATTATAGGTCGAAGCTCCTAAACCGCCTGCACCGCTTGGAATGGATTGGTGGGCGCTGTATAACATCAACCCCGCTATTTCCTCAATAGATAACCGCGAAGCAAGATCAACCGCCCTCTCTTCCGGCGAACGTCGCCAGTCTTCATACATATCGAGTTTCCCATTATTATTCAAATCCTTAAACGCAAAGCCGTTGATTGTTAGTAAGTTCACTCCTGAATTCGGAGAGTAACCCAAGGTTGGGGCATTTTCCTGTGTAACAAGATTAAAAATCCCCTTTGATTCTTCACTCCATTTTTGTTGGGAACAACCGGTTAAAATACCTGTCATTATTCCAACTACACTCATAATTAAATTAAAACTTGTTTTCATACTTTTAAATATTATATTCTTATTAAATGATATTTTAAGCAAGTGCTGTTAATCCGTTTTTATCCGTACTGTGTGTCTGCCACAGCAATGTTGTCGCCGATAAAAAGGATTTGCTCTTCGGAATCTTCTTTACTATTCGATGTATTGCAGGAGGTAGCAACAACAACAGCGCCTAAACTTCCTGTACATAAAGAAGCCGCTGTTCCAGCTCCAGCGTTCTTAATAAATAATCTTCTGTTCATGTGTTTTACATATAATGGATATTTTATGGTTAGTTAAATAACAGAGGAACAAATTCGGTGAGGTAGACACGCCAATTGGTCCATGTATGTCCGCCCTCGCTTTCACGAAAAGTGTATTTCATGCCCATGTTATCCAGTTTTTTTCGATATTCCGCTACTCCGGGGAAAGTTGTATCTCCATTTCCGCAGGCAATCCAATAGAGTTTATAACCGTTTATCTTTTGGATTTCCAATTTTTTATCGAAATCTCTGTGAATAATGGTTGTTGTATCCCTTGGTGTAACTAAAGCACCCGAAAATAATCCGATATAATCAAAAGAATTTGGGTAGTTTGCCGATATGTTTTCCGAATGATGAGCCCCCATCGACAAACCTGCAATGGCACGATTGGCCATACCCTTCTTTACACGGTAGTTACTTTCCACAAATCTGATAATATCCATGAAACTCGCTTCCATATCGCCACCCCAAAAATTTCTGTCTAACATCAGATATGGTTTGTAAAACCCCCTACTTGATTCTCCCGGAGCGGCAGGATTTTCTGTATGTCCATTGGGCATCACCACTATCATTTGCTTTGACTTTCCCTGAGCAATCAGATTGTCTAATATCTGTGAAGCTCTTCCAAGATTGATCCAGACCTCCTCGTCACCACCTGCTCCATGAAGCAGATACAAGACTGGATAGCTCTCTTTGCTTGTTTCGTATCCGGGAGGAGTGTAGATAGTAATGCGACGGGTAGCATTAAGTCCGGGTGAATTGTACCATCGTTTTGTTACACTTCCATGTGGCACATCATTTACTGCGTAGTAATCGCCTTTTCCGCCCCCTATTAGGAGGATGTTCTGTACTGTGGCCACATCGCGTACCTGATACACATTATTGGGGTCGGTCATACGAATACCATCTACAATAAATATATAACCGTAAAGATCGGAAGCAACAGGGTGGAGCGTAGTATATTCCCATACGCCGTTTGTACCCTCCTGAAGGTCGACAATTCCGGGCATTTCAGTCATGCCGCGGGATGTCTCCACCGTTTGTGGTGGCAGAAATTCGCCCATTAGTTGCACTTTGATCGCCTTGGGAGCGAGGAAACGGAATGTTACGGTATTATCAGCATGAACCTCCGGAGAAGTAATGCTTTGACCGCCAAATAATGCTTGTTGTGCAAAAGCGTTTACACCTATTAGACAAGCTAACGTAAATAAAACAATCTTTTTCACGTGATTATTTAAATAATAATGGAACAAATTCAGTTAGATATAGCCTCCAATTCGTCCAGGTATGTCCTCCTTCGCTTTCACGGTAAGTGTATGTCATGCCGATATCATCAAGTTGTTTGCGGAAATCAATACCCGACTGATAAAGGTGATCGGCTGTGCCCATCGCAATCCAGTAAAGCTTATACCCATTGCGACTCTGGGTTTGCAGTGTAGGCACAATATTTTCATAAACCGGACTCTGAACCTCAGGAGGCAATATTGCCGCCGAAAACAGACCCATATAGTCGAAAGTGTTGGGATGGTAACGGGATATATGCATTGTATGGTATCCACCCATCGAAAGGCCTGCTATGGCACGGTTGGCTTTGTCTGCTTTCACGCGAAAAGAATGCTCAACAAATCGGATGATATCAGGGAATGTTAGTTCGAAGGTGCCATCCTTATATCTGGGTGGCCGCATGATGGGTATATGCAGCCCAAGACTTGATTCTCCTGGTGCAGCCTCGTAATTCACATTGCCGTTGGTCATTACGACTATCATAGGTGCGGCACGGCCTTGTGCGATAAGATTATCTAATATCTGAGCTGTGCGTCCCTGAGTGATCCATGCTTCTTCGTCGCCCCCTGTCCCATGTAACAGATACAAAACGGGATAACTTTGTCCGCTGGTTTCATATCCGGGTGGAGTATAAATTGTGAGCCGGCGAACCGTAGCGTCGACAGTGTTCGGCGACTGATACCATGTCTTGATAACTGTTCCGTGAGGCACTTTGTTTACAGTATAGAGGTCGCCTATACCGTTGCCAACAATAAACATACTCGTTACGGTCGCTACATCGCGATTCACATACACATTGTTTGGGTCAATCGTACGGACACCATCCACCATAAATGAATAGGTATAGAGGTCAGAAGGCATTGGAGCGGATGTATAGCTCCATATCCCGTTTTCGTCTTTCACCATATCTACTGACTGTGCTGTTATATCGAGGCCTCTCATCACGTCGCCAATAAGACTAACCGATTGTGCATTGGGAGCTGATATACGAAAAGTGACTCTTCCATCTTGAATTTCAGGCGATACCACTTGCGTGGATCTGGAATTCTGAAGTTCTTGTCCTGTCAGTATTGCTGAGAATAGAACAAATACACTTAAAAATAAACACTTTTTCATACGGTTCATTTTTAATTATTACTTAAAAAAGCATCGGCGCAAACTCCGACAGATAAATCCGCCAATTCTTCCAGATATGTCCCCCGTCCGTTTCTATAAAGATATAAGGGAATTTGTTGTCATCCAATTTTTGGGCTAAATCACGGTTGGCCTGGATCAGGCCATCGGTGATTCCGCATGCAATATAATACAATTTGGGATTTTGCGCGAATAGCGCTTTCAGTTTTTCGTCTGTATTGCTGTATATCGCTGAAGTAACTCCTTCGCGTTCCCTGATGGCAGCCGAAAAGAGTCCTACATAATCAAACTTATCGGGATACTCTTTTGAAATATGATAAGAGTGAAAACCACCCATCGACAGTCCGGCAATGGCTCTGCCCGCTTTGGTCTCCAAGGTGCGGTAATTGCTTTCGACAAACTTCATGACATCGGGAAAAGCTTCTTCAAAAGCTCCATCCATGCGTGTAGCGCCCATAAAAGAGGGTTTGTACATGCCTTCGTCCGATTCACCGGGCGCCGCCTTTTGTCCTGCGTTTCCGTTGGTCATCACTACAATCATCGGTTTAGCCTTGCCTTGTGCAATCAGATTGTCTATGATTTGCGAGGCGCGTCCCAGCGCCATCCAGGCCTCTTCATCACCGCCTGCTCCGTGCAACAAATAGAAGACGGGGTATTGCGTGTTGCTTTCTTCATAACCGGGAGGCGTGTAAACCGTAATGCGGCGCGTGATACCGAGCGCCGGACTATTGTACCAACGCCGGGCTACTGTCCCGTGAGGCACATCGTTCACCTTGTACAAGTCTGCGTATCCTCCGCCAATGATAAAGATGTTGGTGACGGCGGCAATGTCCCGATTCGTATAAGGATTGCTCGGGTCGGCGACAGTCACGCCATTAAGAATCATACTGTAACTGTATAATTCGGGAGCAAGTGGCGACGGCGTGGTAAATTCCCACACGCCATTCTCATTCTTAGTCAGTGCAGCAACACCCGGAGCTTCCGATTCTCCTCTGGCGGTTTGCCTTATTTGCGGGGGCAAAAAATCGCCGGTAATCTCTACTTTTGTGGCTTCAGGAGCCATCAAACGGAACGTTACGGTGTTGTTGGGGTGAATTTCGGGAGAGATGATCTCTGTCGTTCCCCAAATAGATTGTTGCGCGGTTGCTGTTGTGCAAACCAATGTGGCAACGATACTAATTAATAAATTTCTCATTGTTCTCATTTTTATTTCATTTTCTCTTCGCTATAATTAATGCGTACTCCATAGTCGCTTACGACGAGGTCAAGCCCCATCATTCCGCGTGGGTTTGCTTCCCCTTTGACCTTTCCTGACATGACGTCCCTGCTCAACGTAATCATATCCCTTATCCGCTGAAGAGTTTCGGGATTGCGCCCCATAAAATGTCCCGGATAGAGTTGACTTACATTGTATTTCTGCATCGTCGCCTCCATCTTTTCGCAAGAGGCTATCAACGTTGAGAAATCTACGAACAACAAGAGGTTGCCCGATCCGAAAGAATCGCCGCTGAAACCGTAGCCGGCCTTCGTATCGATGAACGTTACCGACCCCGGCGTATGCCCGGGCGTAAAAACGACTTCAATTTGCCTACCCCCAAGGTCGAGTATCTCGCCATCTTTCAGAAAGCGCACCTCGCCCTTGTAACCGGCCATCATCGAGGGAATATTAACCGTATCGCCCGGAGCGATATAGATTACAGGGAAATAATTGATTGCCGAGCCGGTATGGTCGGGATGGACATGCGTGGCAACAAGCGTAACCGGTTTAGAAGTAATCGTAGCAACGATCTTGTCCAGATCGGCGATCCTTGTGCCGGCATCAATCAAAATTGCGCTGCTATTTCCCTCAACTAAATAAAGACTTTCGAAGGACGTCAGGTTTCCCGAACCTATCCAGGTGTGGTCGTCAATTTGACGGAAAACGACATCGTCGTTTCTGAAAACCTCTTTCCCTTCTATCTGTACGCCCATCTGCTGGGCAAAGAGCGTTATCTGGCAAATCGCAGATAAACTAAGGATTAAAATAAACTTTTTCATCGTTGTTACATGCTTAACTATTCAATATTGAAAATCATAAATTCACTGTGGCGCGAGGTATAGGGTTTCCATTCGGGCAGGTCGTTACCGTTGGGGTTTCCATATTTGGCGAAGTTGGTCCAGTAGTCAATCATTTTTGTGCTGAGCAGATAGTCGGCCTCAATGAATGGTCGCCATGCCCGTTCGAGCGTACCGAAGATGTACCACAACTCCGAAGAGTGAAAGGCTCCGGCATCGTCTCCCGGCAATGGCCGGACGAATTGATAACAGTAGGCGCCGTCGCGTCCCAACTCTTCTAATTTGAGGCTGAATTCGTCAACAGTCTCTTTCATGATTCCCATATCATCAGCCGTATAACCAATCATATAGGGTATCTTTGGCAGTTTATCTCCCAAGACTATATCACTGAAACTGCCTGTTGAAAGATAGCCATCTGTGATAGGACTTGTGCGAACGCCTCTTCGCTCGGCCATCGCTTCGCGCTGCATCGTACGGATATCTTCGATTGTTGCAGCGCGCATCTGTTCGAGTGTTGTCAGCCCTGCGCCGTCGAAGAATGTCTGTCCGCTTTCTTCCGCATTTTCAAGCGTGTTTACCAGCCCAAGCCCTCTCAGCCCGCCGCCGCTTTGGATAATCGCTTTCTGAATCAGCCCGGCGGAAAGCGGTGATGCGACAAGCGCCTGTACGCTGCCTGCTCCGGCGCTTTGCCCGAAAATCATCAGGTTGTCAGGGTCGCCTCCAAATTGGGCGATGTTTCTCTTGATCCATTGAATCGCTGCAAGCTGGTCGAAAATGCCGTAATTGCCCGAAACATGGTGCGGACTTTCAGCCGAAAGCAAAGGATGCGCGAGAAAGCCATAGATTCCCAGCCGATAGTTTATCGTCACAAGAATAACGCCACGTTCCGCCCACTGTTCGCCATCAAATTCGATTTCGTGGCCGAACCCTTGCGAATAGCCGCCGCCATGAATCCACATCGCTACCGGCAGTTTTTTATTGGGATTGCCTGTGGCGGGTGTCCAGATGTTCAGATAGAGGCAATCCTCGCTCCTTTCCGGATCGCCGGCTGCAAAGAACTCCTTATGGTAGAACGAACCGGGTACCTGATCGTTTTGGATGGCGGCAGTGCCAAATGAATCGGCTATTTTCACCCCTTCCCAGGGCTGTACAGGCTGAGGCTCGCGCCAGCGCAGGCTGCCAACAGGAGGCGCCGCATAAGGTATGCCTTTATAGACAATAACGCTTTCGGTTGATGTCTGAACCCCCTGTACCTTGCCTCCTTCTATTGTCAATACAGGATTCGGGTCACTGCCGCACGAGGCAAGCAGCAACCCAAATAGTGTTAAAGCTAAATAATTTTTTTTCATGTTCTTTAATGTTTTACAGTAAACTATACTAATTATCTTTTTCTTGATTGTAACATGATGAATTTTTAAAATAATCACCAAACTCATATATTAATACCCAGTTCTTACTTGTTGAACGACGGTCTGGAAGGTTGTCCACAATCCTGATACCGTCTTCTGTAAAAAAATAGTAAAACCCGCAAAAATTCTCCGTACTCAATTCAAAATAAACTATCTGGTTATTATCCCATTCACCTTTGTAAATCAACAACCCAAATTCTGTTAGATTAGGTATATTAACCCATTTTTCCCTGACAACAAGCCATTCAGGAAGATCTTCTTTTGAAACAATATCTTTTGGAGCAGAAAAAATTATATTAAAAAACTCATCAGAATAATTCGTAAAATCGTCACAGTCAGTCACATGTATCTCATCAGTATCACAAAGTAATTTTCTGTTGTAAAAAGAATCCCCAAAATCGTAGATTAATATCCAGTTATTACTTGTTACATGACAGTATGAAACGTTATTTATTTTTTGACCATTTTCTGTAAAAAAACTTGCTATGGCTGAATCAACATGATCCCTTATACAATAAACTATCTGATTATTCCACCACATGCCTTTGTAAATCAACGTCCCAAAGTATTGAGGTGGCCTTTGTCCATCATAATTTATACGTTGAATAAGCCACTCAGGAAGGTCTTCTTCAGATGCGATGTCTCTCGGAGCAGAATGAAGTTTATTGAGAAAAACATAATAATCATCAACTTCGCTACAGTCAGGTATTTCATTACATTCACAATCACAGTCGTATGTATCATTACATTCACAATAGTCACATTCCGGGATGTCGTCCGGTTGATTGGAACATCCCAAAATAAAGCACATTGAAATGATAATAACACACTTTTTCATCTGTACATAAATTTGTTTTTTTATAGGTAAAATGGAATCCGCAACATGTTCATGCGATTTGGTGCAAGTTTTTTGTATGCGGATTTCATAAACCTCAATTTAAAAACGAAAAGCGATATAAGACTTGACAAAGTCTATCAATTCCTTGTCATGATTGTACCGCACTTCGCATGTATTGTCTAAAAACATGGTTGCGCCATTTTCGGGTGAAAACGCTTCCCAGGTGGGCAACGATTTGACATTGGGGTTTCCCGTTTTGGCAAAGTTCAGCCAGGCTGAACTCACTTTATCGGCAAGTGCGTAGGCGCTTTCAGTTCCTCCGGTCATTGCCCGACAGCGGGCTATGTTATCAAAAACGAACGCTATTTCCATACAGTGCGTTGCACGCAATGCTCCATCAAGTACGGGCGATTCCCAACTAAACATGTACACATACACAGGCGCGCCTTGTTGCTCATATTTTTTGTGAGCTTGTTCGATAACTTCAGGGCGAAAGAGGTAATCTGTTTCTATCAAATCTTGCGGTTTGTAATCCGGATAAGCCTTTGCAAAAGTATGGATATATTCGTCTGTTTGGTCACCGTATGTTCTTTGCAGGATTTCTTTTACTTCTTCTAAACTAATATTGTTTGTATTAGAGCGTCTGAGGCTAAATTCATGCATCGTACTGCCTGCCAATAAAGGAATATTTTTAGATTGTTCAGGCGCTTTCGATAAAAACGGTTGTTCGGGTAATACTACGCCATCTACTGTGGGCGCCAATCCAAAGATAAAAACTCTTTGGCTTTCATCGCCGACTTCGGCTCTGATTTTTCGAATGGCATTGTTTCCTGCCGCCAGGAGTTGTTCGTAAGGAACTTTTTGTATCTCATCAATATTCGATAACGATAACCCAAGCTCTTCAACGGTTGCTTGCCCTATGCGTTGTGTAACATTTGTTTCCATCGTTTTTACCATGGAGCCGCTTTGCATGATGGCTTTATGAAACAGACCTTCAGCAGCAGGTGTTGCAAGCAGGGTGGAAACCTTGCCGCCTCCGCCTGATTGTCCGAATATGGTTACATTGGAGGGGTCGCCGCCAAAATTTGCGATGTTGTCTTGCACCCATTGCAGGGCAGCCACCAAATCCAACAGTCCTGCATTGCCCGATTTGGCATACTTTTCACCAAACGACGACAGGTCAAGAAAACCCAGTACATTCAGGCGGTGATTCAAACTAACGATCACCATATCGCCTTTCCTGCTCAAAGCAGCGCCGTCGTACGAAGGCAACTCCTGTCCGGCGCCCGACGAGAATGCTCCGCCATGCAACCAAACCATCACAGGGCGTTTTTTGCCGTCTGCCAGGCCAGGCGTCCAGATATTGATGCGCAAGCAGTTTTCATCCTGATAGCCATCGTCCCAGTCGAATGCAAATGCCGAGTCGTCAGAATACCAACCCGTACGTTTACCTTGCGGACATACGGGACCATACGCCCGCGAATTTCGTATACCATCCCATGCCTTCACCTTTTCGGGAGGCATAAAACGTTCCGCTTCAGCGTAAGGGATGCCTTTAAACGTATAGATGTCGTCATCCAGATAACCGGCCACTTTACCAGACTCCGTATCAGCAATTGCAGTATCTGACGATGCAATCAGTGCACCCATATGCGCTTTTGACATTTTATTGTCGCCGCACGAAAGCAAACAGGCAGATGAAATCATCAGTAAAAAAAAAACGAATTTCTGATTTTTCATATATTTTTTTATTTAAAAAGTAGTGTAGCAAACTCATTCAGATAGATGCGCCAGTTAGCCCAGGTATGTCCTCCGTCGGTAATACGAAAGGTATGTTCCATTCCGTTGCGCGTAAGTATTTCGTCAAGATTCTTTGAGCTGTCCCATATAAAATCATCTGTTCCGCATGCTAACCAGTAGAGTTTATAACCTGCTTTTTTAACAGCCTGAAATTCAGCATCTACATCAGCCTGGTCACGTTGTGCCAATTGCATGACGGCCGCACTCAACGGCACGATGTACGAGAAGAAACCCGGATACAGCGTGGTAGTCGTGACAGTATGCCCGCCACCCATTGAGAGGCCTGCAAGCGCGCGACCGTCCGGCTCGGCGATGACACGGTAATGCTTTTCGATGTAGGGCACGATATCCTTCACAATCGAATGGGGGTAGGCATTGGCAAAGGCGGGATTGCTGCGATCAATAGGTGTTTCGGGGATAAGCAGCGTCTGTGCTGCTTGCTGTCCCGGGTTGCCGTTGGGCATCACCACAAGCATCGGTTTGGCTTTTCCCTGTTCGATCAGGTTGTCGAGTATCTGGCACGCCCGTCCCATATTACTCCAGGCGTCCTCATCACCACCGGCGCCATGGAGCAGGTAGAGGACAGGGTATTTCTGATTGGAATCGGCATATCCGTAAGGAGTGTATACGAACATGCGGCGATTGATTCCTATGGCAGGAGAGTCGTACCATACATGGTCGACGTTACCGCGTTGTTTTGCCTCGCGGTAATTGGCTGTAAGCGGGCCGTCGACAAGCAGGATGCTCATAAAGCGGCGCCCGTCGCGTTGCACGAAGATATTGGCGTCGTCGTTCTTTGATACGCCGTCAACATTGAAACTGTAGGTATATATCTCTGGCGACGGAGCAGTAATCGTCACACTCCATACCCCGGTTGAATCCCTGGTAAGTCTTTCGGCTGCGGTATTTGAGCCCATCCATGAGCCGTTGAGCGTAATCTGATGCGCCTGGGGCGCAGCAATACGGAACGTAACCCTGCCTTCTCTAAATTCAGGCGAAACCACTTGTTGCGGCCTGAAATTCTGAATCTCTTGTCCTGTCAACATGGCTGAGACAAGAACAAATACACTAAAAAAAAGATACTTTTTCATACTGTTCATTATTAATTGTTAATTATCAGATTGTTATTTAAATAGACGTGGTGCAAAATCCTGAAGATATTCTCTCCAGTTTGCCCAGGTATGACCGCCGCCGGATTCATTGTACATATATTGGAAGTTATTTTCATCCAATTTCCTGCGAAGTTCTTGAACGCCTTCAAAACAAAAGTCTTCAGTGCCGCAAGCAATATAAAACAACTTGTAATTTTTTTTCAATGTTTCCAGATTTCTATCGTAAGCCGGAATCAACACTTTGGTTGTTATCTCCGACAGGTTTTCGTCATAGTGAATTCCCACACTGAAACATCCTATATATTTGAATAATTCAGGATTTGTCAAAGCTGTTATTTGTGTTTGCAAGCAGCCCATGGATAAACCTGCCATGGCGCGATTATCGCTATTGGCAATTACCCTGTAATGTTTTTCAATATAGGGGACGATGTCTTTTGCAATACTTTCAGTATACAGTGGAAATCCGGTCATAATACCTCCGCCTACAGAGCCTGTTTGAGGAGGCGTCGACTTACGATCGGTAACAGCAGCTGTTTCCGTATAGTTTCCATTTGGCATGACTACAATCATTGGCTTTGCTTTTCCGCTCGCAATCAGGTTGTCGAGAATGTAGTTGGCTCGTCCGAGAGATGCCCAGGCATCTTCGTCGCCTCCACCGCCATGTTGTAAGTACAGTACCGGATAACTGATCGTGCTGTCTTCGTATCCGGGAGGGGTATAGACATACATTCTACGGTTTAAATTCAACGTCGGAGAGTGATACCAAACTTTGGATAGCGTCCCGTGAGGTACGTCGTTCACTTCAAAATCGTTTGATCCTGCACCAGGCAGGATTAATGTACTCGCATACCTCTGCCCGTCGCGCATGGCCTTCGGATTTGCAGGGTCAGGTATGCTAACGCCATCAATAATAAAGTTATAATGATACATCGACGATTGAAGCGGACTTGTTTGTACCGACCAAATACCATCAGCATCTTTCTTCATTTCAAGACGGCCGCCTTCCCAGCTTCCCGACAACATAACGGATTGTGCATTCGCAGAATTAATACGGAATATCACGCTGTTATTCGCTAAGATTTCAGGTGAAACGACGCGTGGCCCGGCCCCGACTCGTTGTATTTCCTGGGCTGATATCCATGTAATACACAACAACATGGATAATGTAATCAATTTTTTTTTCATCATTGTAAATTTTTAATTACTAATTATTTTTATTTCATTTTTTGTTCGTTATAGTTGATGCGCACTCCATAGTCGCTGATGAAAAGATCAAGTCCCATCATTCCGCGCGGGTTTGTTTCTCCTTTGACTTTCCCTGACATGACGTCCCTGCTTAGCGTAATCATATCCTTTATCCGCTGCGGAGTTTCGGGATTACGTCCCATAAAATGCCCCGGATAGAGTTGACTTACATTATATTTCTTCATCGTCGCCTCCATTTTTTTTAACATGTGGCTATCAGGGTTGAGAAATCTATACCCAGCAACAGGTTGCCCGATCCGAAAGAATCACCACTGAAACCGCAGCCGACCTTCGTATCAAGGTAATAATTAAACTAAAGGCGAGGGATTTTCCCCCAGATTGATACATTAAAACTAAATTATTTTTTTATGTTATCTAAAAAGAAGTGGCGCAAACTCTGTCAGATAGTCCCTCCAATTGGTCCAGGTGTGACCGCCTTCGCTTTCGCGGTAAACGTATTTCATTCCCATCTGGTCCATTTTGGCGCGTAACTCGGTAACGCCCTGCATGACAAAATCGCTTTTTCCGCATCCAATCCAATAGAGTTTATATCCGTTTTTCATCTGTGTTTCCAACTTCTTATCAAAATCCCTGTATACAAGGGGTTCCGTATTTCTGGGTGTAGCTGATGCGCCCGAGAAGAGTCCGATATAATCAAACGTATTCGGATAGTATGCCGAAATATGCTCCGAATGTCCCGAACCCATAGATAAACCGGCAATTGCCCTGTTTGCTTTATCTTTTTTTACGCGGTAGTTACTCTCTATCAATTTGATAATATCAATAAAACTCAACTCCATAGCGCCCGGATCTCCACCCATGCCCATTGCAGGTTTAAAGAATCCTCTGATTGATTCACCCGGAGCAGCAGGATTGATAGTGTGTCCGTTAGGCATCACCACGATCATGGGTTTGGCTTTGCCATGGGCAATCAGATTATCAAGAATTTGTGCAGCGCGCCCCAAAGTAGTCCATGAGTCTTCATCGCCACCGGAGCCGTGAAGCAGGTATAATACCGGATAGCTCCCTTTGCCGGATTCGTATCCGGGAGGAGTGTAAACCGTTAAGCGGCGTTCGACGTTGAGTCCCGGTGAGAAGTACCATCGTTTTGCCACCGTACCGTGCGGCACATCGTTCACAGCATAATTGTCGCCTTTCCCACCACCAATAAGGAGGATGTTCTGTATTGTCGCCACGTCACGAACTTGATAGACGTTATTCGGATCGGGCACCCGTAAACCGTCAACAATAAAGGTATATCCGAAAAGGTCGGATCTAAGCGGCGCGGGCGTAGTATATTCCCATATCCCGTTTTCTCCTTCTGTCAGATCAACGATACCGGGGCCGTCCATAGACCCTATTGCCGTTTCTATCTTTTGGGGAGGCAAAAAATCGCCTGAAAGTTGTACTCTGATTGCTTTTGGCGCCAGATAGCGGAACGTTACAGTGTTGTTAGCGTGTATTTCCGGCGAAGTAATGTCCTGTCCGCCAAATAACGCCTGTTGCGCAAATGTTACGAAACTTACGCATAAACTTAAGATAATAAATTGTATTTTTTTCATTTGATTATTTATTTCATTTGTTATTTAAAAAGAAGTGTAGCAAACTCGTTCAAATAAATCCGCCAGTTAGCCCAGGTATGTCCTCCACTTGTTACACGGAATGTGTGTTCAAGGCCATTGCGTGTCAGCGTCGCGTCAAGGTTTTGCGCCCTCTCCCAGAGAAAATCGTCGGTTCCGCAGGCAACCCAATACAATTTGTATCCGGCTTTCTTAATCGCTTGAAATGCCTCATCCATACTTTCATCCGCCTGTATGCCATTGCTTAATGGTAGGATGTAGGAGAAGAAACCGGGATAAGCGTTCGTCGCTGCCATGGTGTGCCCGGCGCCCATGGAAAGACCGGAAATAGCGCGCGAATCGGGTTCAGCGATGGCGCGGTAATTCGTTTCGATATAAGGTACGATATCCTTTACCAACGAGTTAATATATAGGTTAGTAAATGAAGGATCGTTTCGGTCGAAAGTCTTTTCGGGGAGAGACAATGTCTGTGCAGCCTGCTGACCCGGGTTACCGTTGGGCATGACTACTATCATCGGTTTTGCTTTGCCCTGCTCAATCAGGTTGTCTAATATCTGGCAGGCGCGCCCCATATTACTCCAGGCATCCTCATCGCCGCCACCGCCATGAAGCAGATAGAGAACAGGATATTTGGTGTTCGACGTGTTATATCCGTACGGCGTATAGACAAACATGCGACGAGTGGTTCCTATGGTAGGAGAGTCATACCATACCTGATTGAGGTTGCCGTGTTTGTTGGCCTCGCGGTAGTTGGCCGTATTGGGACCATCAACAAGCAGGATACTTAACAGGCGACGGCCGTCGCGCTGTACGAAGATATTGGCGTCGTCGTTCTTGGTGATGCCGTCAACCACAAAATTGTAGGTATAAAGTTCAGGGTCGGGCAGATTGATAGTAATGCTCCACACGCCGTTTTCATCCTTCGTGAGCGCCTCTCTGGATGTGTTTGCAGGCATCCATGAGCCGTATAATACAACCATTCCCGCATTCGGAGCTAAAATACGAAAGGTAACCCTTCCATCCTGAATTTCAGGAGATACCAACTGCGTGGGTCTGAAATTCTGAAGTTCCTGTCCTGATATTGTTAAAGTTATAAAAACTAAAACGAAAAAAATACTCTTTTTCATCATGATCTATTTTAAATTATTAATTGTAAACTTCATCCAAGCGTTTCCAATCCGTTTCTATCCGGACTGTTCTTTACTTCGCACTGGTCGTTCAGAATCATGGTCTCACCAATGGATTCGGTATATTTGGGCCATTGTGGCAAAGCGGGCGTATTGGGATCACCGGTTCGCATAAAGGCTAACAGTGCATCGGCCATTTTGTGGGATAGTTGGCGTGGTCGCGCTCCACCTCCGGTATGGGTAATCATTCGATCGGTATTGAGGAACCAGAAACAGATATCGTTACAGTGAAACGCCCTCATTCGATTGTCAAACAAAGGTGGTTGCCAACCATACCACGCCACATATACAGGCGAACCTTGTTTCAATTTCGCGTTCGCTGCTGTCATCACTCCTTGACGGTTAGACAGTATAAGGGACAGAAGTTCAATGGGACGGGCGTTTGGAAAATCTTTACCGTAGGCAGCTACTATGTCGGCTGCCTTATCGCCATAACGATCATTCAATCTTGCTACAACGCCATCCATACTGATTTGTTCCAACGCAGCATCATCACGGGCGGGAGTCCATTCATCGAAGGTGGAGCTGATTAGCATGGGCACGTTGGGGACGCCTTGTTGTCCGGAATAAAAAACGCCGGACGGCAAATTCACTTCGTCGGCTACAGGTGAAAATCCTCTCCTTATTCCTGGTGTTCCCGGCGGTTGGGGAGTATCAGTATTATATTTTGCCAAAGCGCTGTTGGCAATCGCCAGATAATCTTTCCAGGGTATATCCTGTAATTTGTCTACTTCCGATGCTCTCAATCCGGCTTCCTTGAGTATATAACTTCCCAATTCCTGACTTGTTTCCCGGCTTTGAGCCTCTGTATAGGAGCCGCTCAATGGAACAGCCTTATGAACCAAATCCTTTGCTGCCGGCATTGCCGCGATGGTACATACTTTGGCGCCTCCACCCGATTGACCCATGATCGTAACATTTCCGGGGTCGCCTCCGAAGTTGTCAATATTGGCATTTACCCATCGAAGGGCGGCAATAATATCCAACATGCTGACATTACCTGAATCCCCGTATTTTTCGCCGCCAACACCCGATAAATCGGAAAACCCTATGGGACCTAAACGATGGTTAATGGAACAAAAAACAATATCGCCATATTTGCTTAAATTTTCGCCATGGTAACCATCCTGCTCAATACCACTGCCATTGGTAAAACCTCCGCCGTGCAGCCATACCAATACCGGTCGTTTTTTGCCATCGGCCAGACCCGGTGTCCATACGTTAATCATCAGGCAATTTTCACTGAAATCATAATAATTCCAGTGATCTACAAAAGTACCATAACGGTGTGGCCACCGGCCGTACATGTTTTGCGGCGCAGTATCGCCATAAAACACCGCCGGACGGATGTCAAACCATGGTTCCGGCGATTGCGGAGCCATAAAGCGGTTTTTACCGGAGGTATCGGCGCCATACGGCATACCCAAAAAGGTGTACACCCCATTGAGAATATACCCTTTAACTTTTCCGTATTGCGTATCTGCCACTGCAATATCGTCGCCAATAAAAAGGATTTGTTCATCAGAATCGTTTGTGTGATTCGATGTATTGCAGGAAGTAGCCAACATAGTAGCGCCTAAACCTCCTGAACATAAAGAAACCGCTGTTCCGGCTCCTGCATTCTTAATAAATAATCTTCTGTTCATGTGTGTCAATAGTTCGTTATAAATTGATTATAAATCAGAAAAACACCAAATAATAAAACGTTTTTATTAAGTGATTACTTTTCTTGTTTTTTCGAGCGTCGTAGCCAAAACCTCTTCAACGGTGTTATTCCGGCAATATTCCTCGTTGAATAATTCTACCGAAAAGGCGCCGTTGAAACCATTCTCCCGCATTGTAGGGATGATTTTTTCAAAGGGGCAAATTCCGTCGCCGGGATAAACCCTGTGGCTATCCCTGAGTTGTTCGCGGGGCGGATCGGCCGGATAGTCATTGATATGGAAAACAGGAAGTCGCGCCACATTGATCAAGTTGAGGCTATCGAATGAATTACCTCCCCGGTACAAATGATAAAAGTCCAACAACAAATTTGCATCCGGATGCCCGGTAGCTATGATAATGTTCACAGCATCGGCAAGTTTGTTGAGCGCTCCCGATCCCCATAATTCGAGCAGTGGTGTTACTCCTTGCGTCTTACCAGTTTCGATGATGCGCAAAAAACGTTCAGCATAATCATTTAAGCTACTTTCCAATCGATTAACCCCCGACATGGGAGCAGCAATATACTTCCCGCCAAGGGAAACAGTCATTTCCATTTCGCGTTGCATTTGCTGAAATCCTGCCTCCCGTCTGTCTGGATCATCAACAGCCCAGGGTGCAAATCCGATGATATTTTCCAGGACGAGGTTGTTGTCCTTAAGTTTCGCCGCAAGGTCGGTCAAACTGCCTCCATTTTCCTGATAAGACTGTATATCTGACATCCATAATTCTATTCCGTCGAACCCCGCTTTGCCACACACTTCGATTTGTTGATCAACAGGAAGACGGTAGGTACGAATGGTAGATACATTTAAACTTATGCGTAATGGCGCAGGCGCCGGTTGCTTTGTTTCGTTCTGACGGCACCCTGTCAATGCAAGGCCGCCCAGCATAAATGCTGAAGTTTCCAGAAATTTTCTTCGTGTAAACATATACTAAAATCTTAATTCACGTAAATATTTTGCAGACAGTTCAAGAAATGATGCCATACCTCCCGGTTGAATATCAGATTCTACGATGAAGTGTTTCGCTCCCGATATATCGTTGAGATTAAAGATTGCGGGAAAATCAACAACACCGTTTCCAATGACAGCAAAATCTGTTTCGGTAACCTGCAATCTGCCGCCGACAATTTCTGTGCCGGGAGCGGGCGTTACTCCGGCAGGCATATCTTTCACATGGAGTACAGGGAATCTACCGGGGTATTTTTTAAGATACTCCACCGGATCTTGTCCTGCACGTGAAACCCAATACAAATCTAATTGAATGCCAATCGACGGATCAAGGCCAGCCATCAGTATGTCAAAAGGTATTTGTCCATTCACAGGAATAAATTCCATATCATGGTTGTGAAATATCAACTGCACCCCTCCGTTTCTGAAAAGTTCGGCGCCTTTATTCAAATTGTCGGCTGCCCCTTTCCAGTCGTCAATTGTGAGTTGGTCTAAGGGTTTGGCGTCGGGTTGACGCAACCAGGGCCAATAACATGTAAGGTATTTTTGCCCAATCGCCTGTGCTCTCTCAATAGCGGGTTTTAAACTTTCTGCATCAACAATGGCATCCAAGCCGACTGATCCAACGACAGGTTTTAATCCCAGTGGGCCTATCAATGCTAAAAAGTCGGCGATTTCCATATCTCTGCCTATGCCTCCTTCCAATTCTGTATATCCCCATTCGGCAATCTTTTGTAGCCCTGCTAACGCGCCATCAGGATGCCAGACGCCATTCGAACCAGATATTAACCCAAACGACGGCAATGCCTTTAACGGTTCTGCCGCTTTGGTTTTGCCTCCACATGCTGAAAGCACAGAGCCACCGAGCGCTAATGAAACTGTACTGATACCCATTGTTTTTAGAAAATTACGTCTTTCCATAATTCTAATTTATTTATATTATAAAACATTACAACTAAATCCAAATACTATCCCAAGGCTTGCGGTAAGCAGGTCTGATAAAAGCATCCGCTGCAGCATTATTCACAAATCTTTGCGTTCTTGCATCATATCTTACCTGGGTATTGGTGCGGCAGGCGATATTGCCCATGTGAGCCATACTGGTAACAAATGCGCCTTTTTCTACCGGACTCCTTGTTTCTATATTATTGGCACGAATACACTCAACCCAGTTTTGGGCATGTGCCGGTATGCCATCCAAGTACCTGCGCGGTACGGTTTCGAGCGGTCCTGTCGTAGGGTTACCGTCACGTCCCCTCTCAGGAATCAGTTGCAAACCTTCCCGGTTGCACACCAACGTAGCATTACTTCCTATCCATGCAACACCCTGGTCGACTCCATACAGATTCGTCACCTGTTGCGCCCATTCGACATGGAAATTATCAAACTGGAAAATGGTTGTCAGGCATGATGGTGTTTCATTGGAGCTATCAGGATGCTTGTAGGCCATCGAAGCAACAGAGGTGGGATACGTTTTTCCATCGTGTAAACCCAGCATTTTCAATCCGTCGAAAGCCGAGTCAAGCCAATGCACGCCCCAATCGGTTTGTTGCCCTCCCCCATAATCCCAAAATCCACGCCAGGCTCTGACACGGCCTGAAGTATAAGGACGCGACGGCGCCGGGCCAAGCCACATTTCATAATCAATCGTGTCGGGTACAGGCTCCTCGTTGGCAAACGCAGCACGCGGATTGGTGCTTTGGCACAGAAATGTATGTACTTTGAAAATATCACCCAATACGCCGGTTTTTAAAATATCAAAAGCCTGTATGAAATAAGGCTGGCTGATTTGCCATAAGCCACAAGTTACCACTCTTTTATATTTACTTTGGAGTTCGATCAATTTAGCACACTCGGCAATTGAATTGGCAACCGGTTTCTCAATCCAGGCTCCTTTTCCTGATTGGAGCACTTCGCTGAAAATATAGGTATGCCAGTGATCGGGCACTGCAATGATAACTCCGTCAATATCCTTGTTTTCAAGCATCTTGCGGAAATCGGAATAGCCTTGCATCTGGGTTGTCTGGTTGGGAAAATCCTTCTTGAAATTTCCCATCTGCGTATCCAAACGTGTTTTATCCACATCGCACATTGCCAGACAATGTACATAAGCATTTTGTAAAGCTCCCCTCAGGTTAGGTGGTCCCTGCATACCGCAGCCAATTACAGCCAGATTAACCCTGTCGCTTGGAGCAGGTCTCGTCTGTTTCACTTCAGGTATTGCTGTTAATTCTTCAGGTATAAGAGTGGATAATCCCACACTTGCAGCAAACAGACCACTGTTTTTTAAAAATGTTCTTCGGGAATTCATCGTTTATTATTTAAAAAGAAGTTGTGCAAACTCATTCAGATAGATACGCCAGTTAGCCCACGTGTGTCCTCCACCGGTTACACGGAATGTGTGTTCGAGTCCGTTTTTTGTTAGCGCTGCGTCTAATCGCTTGGCGCTTTCCCAAACAAAATCTTCTGTTCCGCAAGCTACCCAGTAAAGCTTATATCCAGCTGCCTTAATTGCCTGCAATTCAGCGTCAATATTCTGATTTTCGCCGACACCCATACTCTGAGGAAGTATCCAGGAAAAGAAACCGGGGTATGTATTAGTGGCTGCTAAAGTGTGTCCACCGCCCATTGAGAGACCGGAAATAGCACGGGAATCAGGTTCAGCGATGGCGCGATAATTTGCTTCGATATAGGGAACAATATCCTTTACTAACGAGTGAATATAGAGGTTAGCAAAGGAAGGATCGTTTCGGTCGAAAGTCCTTTCCGGGAGTGATAATGTCTGTGCCGCTTGCTGGCCTGGGTTGCCGTTGGGCATGACCACAATCATAGGTTTGGCTTTGCCTTGTTCGATCAGGTTATCAAGTATCTGGCAGGCGCGTCCCATATTGCTCCAGGCATCCTCATCGCCGCCACCACCATGAAGTAGGTAGAGAACCGGATATTTGGTGTTCGACTTGTTATATCCGTTCGGCGTATAGACAAACATACGGCGGGTTGTCCCAATGGTGGGCGAATCGTACCACACCTGATCCAAATTGCCACGCTTGTTAGCCTCCCGGTAGTTGGCTGTATTTGGGCCATCAACGAGCAGGATACTTAAAAGACGACGGCCATCGCGTTGTACGAAGATATTGGCGTCGTCATTCTTTGATATGCCGTCTACCACAAAATTGTAGGTATAAAGCTCTGGTTCAGGCAGATTGATGGTAAGGCTCCATACACCGTTTTCATCCTTTGTGAGCGCCTCTCTGGAGTTAAATGAAGGCATCCATGAGCCGTATAAAACAACCATGCTCGCATTCGGAGCTAAAATACGAAAGGTAACCCTTCCATCTTGAATTTCAGGAGAGACCAACTGCGTGGGCCTGAAATTCTGGAGTTCTTGTCCTGACATTGTTAAAGTTATAAAAACTAAAACGAAAACTAAAAAAATACTCTTTTTCATCATGATCTATTTTAAATTATTAATTGTAAATTCTTAATTGTAAACTTCATCCAAGCGCTTCCAATCCGTTTCTATCCGGACTGTTCTGTACTTCGCATTGGTCGTTCAGAATCATGGTTTCACCAATGGTTTCGGTATATTTGGGCCATTGTGGCAAAGCAGGCGTATTGGGATCACCGGTTCGCATAAAGGCTAACAGTGCATCGGCCATTTTGTGGGATAGTTGGCGTGGTCGCGCTCCACCTCCGGTATGGGTAATCATTCGATCGGTATTGAGGAACCAGAAAC
>Ga0099364_10002141_pt1 | contig 31769 bp, 24 predicted proteins | sample TergutTh196P3_FD_73070 | JGI IMG/M metagenome (GOLD analysis project Ga0099364, IMG submission 73070) | Microcerotermes parvus P3 segment gut microbial communities from Pointe-Noire, Republic of the Congo - Th196 P3 | ecosystem: Host-associated > Arthropoda: Insects > Digestive system > Gut ... | reverse complement strand
TCGCCGCCCCCTGTGCGCCCAAACCGGAAATCGCTCCCGACGACCACGAGCCGGACGGAAAACGCCCCTACGAACACCTTTGCGATAAACTCCTCCGGCCCGAGCGAGGCGAATGCCCTGTCGAACCGCTCAAAAAACAGCCCGTCCACGGCGGTGCGGGACAGCAATGACCTCTTTGCCCGCATGTCAGTCAGCATTTTGACGCTCCCGCCGCCGTCCAGCACATTTTTGGGGTGGTCGTCAAATGTGTACACCAACGCCCGGGCGCCCAGTTCTGCCGCGCGCCTGGTCAGTACGCCAATCAGCCGCATGTGGCCAAGATGCATGCCGTCAAAATTGCCGACCGTGATCACCGTGTTCCGAAAACCGTAAAATGGGTCGCGCACAGGCGCCTTCGCCACATCCCAATTTTCGCCGCGCTGCGTTTGCGAGAAGCTAATGCATTGGCATTGGCATTGGCATTGGCAACTATCCGGAAATGCATAAATATTGTCGATCAAGCGATGTGGGTACATGTTTATGCGGCGCCCCCCATTAATCTATCAGACTAGCCCAGACTAGCCGATTGTCAGCCCACAACCGTCAGTCAGCTCAAAAACTTTTTTACACGCAAAACAGTGCCGCTGAAATTATCAGCCGACAACGCGCCCAGCCCTAAGAACCTATCGCCCCGATAAACCCTATAGACATCATTTTCGCGTCCGCCCGCGAGCTGGCTGCTGTCGCTTTGAATGTCCTGCCTAACCGCCGCGCCGTTAATAAATAACTTGTACTGGCTATCGGTCAAATCAATGGCCGGATACATGCTGAGCATACGGTCGGTGGGGATCAGCATGCTGTGGGCATCGCCCAGGCCAGCGCATGCTTTGATCTCTTCCATTGTGCGCGCGTCATTTAGCAACAGCCCTGCCGAGGACGTCCGCAACAGGAACGACATGCAAAGATACATTCCCAGGCGCGTCCCGATATCAGCGCAGAGCGAGCGGACATATGTGCCTTTTGAGCATTGGACATCAAATATGACCCTGTCGGCGCCGTAATATACTGTATTGAGGGCATAGATCGAGACGGGGCGCGGGGAGCGCTCGACCTCGACGCCTTTTCGCGCCAGCTTGTACAGCTTTTGCCCGTTTATCTTGACTGCCGAGTACATTGGCGGCGTTTGCTCGCTATCGCCGACAAACGCGCCAAGGGCGGCTTCGAAGCGCCCCCGTTCCGGCATGGCGGCCTCGCCCCTGTCGAGTATCGTGCCGGATGTGTCCAGAGTGTCTGTCAAAAGCCCCGCAATCGCCTCGACGCGGTACGATTTATCGGAATCGGCGAAAAACCCGGCGGCGCCCGTCGCCGGCCCGACGCACACCGGCAGAACCCCGGCGGCGTCCGGATCGAGCGCCCCGCAGTGCCCCGCCTTTTTTACATTTAAAATGCGCCTCGTCCACGCGACTGCGTCAAAAGACGTCATGCCCGGCGGCTTTATCAGGTTCAATACCCCGTTCAAGTTGGACCGGCCCCCCACTGCGCGAAATATGCGGTTTTGATGATACACCGGCCGTATGGATTTTGTCAAACGCCCGGCACAATGATATATTTGTAAGGGCGGCCCATACCGCCGCTCTCGTGGAGTGTTAACGTACGTAACCATGCGTACATGACGTATAGGAGATGGTGTATATGAAAAAATTGTTGATCGTCGTCGACATGCAAAATGATTTTATCACAGGCTCGCTGGGCACGCCGCAGGCGCAGGCCATCGTGCCAAGCGTTAAAGCCAAAATCGACGAATACCGGCGGCGCGGCGACAGTGTGCTGTTCACGCGGGACACGCACACCGACGACTATATGGCGACGCAGGAAGGCAGGTTTTTGCCTATTGCGCATTGCATTATAGGCACGGATGGGCACGGCTTGGCCGCCGGGCTGGGCGGTGGTATAAACGCAGAGCAGGGCGCGGGCGGTGGGGACATATTCGACAAGCCGACCGAGGGCGGCATGTATATATTAGATAAGCCGACCGAGGGCGGCGATGGCATTATTAATAAGCCGACCGAGGGCGGCGATGGCATTATTAATAAGCCGACCTTTGGTTCTTTGGAACTAGCTGAGGCTGTGGCCGGCGGCGGGTATGACGAAATCGAGCTGTGCGGCCTGTGCACGGATATATGCGTCGTCTCCAACGCGCTCATACTCAAGGCCAGGCTGCCGGAAACGCCGATCTGCGTCGATGCCCGATGCTGCGCCGGAGTGACCGAAGAGAGCCACAAGGCCGCGCTGCTCACAATGAAAATGTGCCAAGTCACCATAAACGGCGAAACATAAAACATATAAATGACGCCGTAGGGCGCGATGTCCCGGCTACGTTGTAGGGCGCGATGTCCCGGCTACGTTGTAGACGTATATCGCGCCGAATACGATGTATTGCACCGAATACGATTTATCGCGCCGAATACGATGTATCTTGCGTGCACATTATTTTATCAATTTGTTCTCTATGGCAATGCGGATGGCGTCGACGCTGTTGCTCGCCTCCAGCTTGAAAAATATCGACTGGAGCGTTTTTTTGACCGTATTGACGGACAAAAATTGGTTGGTGGCTATTTCCTCGCGCGAGAGGCCGTGGTACAAATCGCACAGGACGGACTGTTCCCGTTCAGACAGCGGTATCGTTTCGTCCAATTTTTCGTCCGTTTTGTACGCGCTCTTTATCACGTCCGTTTTTTTTGCGTATATGATCGCCTTGCGCCCTATCATCCTCATCCATTCGGCGGGGATTTGGCAGTCCTTATGTTTTAGCGCGGCATTTATCAAATTCTGTATTTGCCTCCCGCGCTCTATGAACGGCATTTCAAACACGCCGCCGTAAGAAAGGGCATATGCCCTTTCGAAATCGCACAGCGCCCCTGCCTCGTCGCCCGTATTGATCCTGGCTACCGCCTCCAGCAGGGCGAATGTCAGCTCGCTCAGCGCGAACCGCTCGTGCGGCGCCCTCGGGCTGTGGCTGCGCAGTACCGCTAAAGCCTGATCGAACTCTTTCTTCGCCAAATAATTGCATACGCACACAATCAGTTCCATAACGGGGATATGTATTTCGGAGGTAAGGCCCTTTTCGTCCAAATACAGCCATTGGGGCGCCAAAGCCGGCATGCCTATCTGTGCGTAGAAATACCCGGTGAACAAGTCGTGGAGCAGGTGGCTGTTCCAAAAAACCGGGTTCTCCAAATGGCCGCGCAACTGCCGCAGTATTTCCCTGGCCAGCGAGTAATTGCCCTCCTGCATCGAGACGCGCAGCAAAAAATTCGCCGCCATCGCCTCTATACTGTACTGCTTTTTGTCGCGCGCCATCTCCATGGCCCTGTGCGCGCGCTGCTTTGCCGACTCCGGCCTGTTCTTGTAAAATTCCAGCTCGCAGGCGGTCAGCTCGTAATAGCCGTAGTACATGCAATGGGGCGTTTTTGCTATATACGCCTCCGTCTGCCTCACCGTTTCCAAAAACTTGTCAAACTCCGAGATGTCCGCGCCCTCCCCTACGAGGCAGGCAAACGACCGGAGGTCCGCGACGGCGTACCGACCGGTGACGGACGTCAATGGGATGGTGACAGCCTCATGGTACTCCAGCGCCTTTCTCATATATTCCACAAACTCATATCGGTGCGTGACCGTGCAGTTGTATATGTCTATATAAGCCAGGTTATTATAAGCGGTTTCAAGGATATTCGGAGCGAAGGGCAAGGCCGACTGCTCGTACTCGTCGATGATTTTAAGCGTCCTTTCGTTGGCGCCGGCGTAATCGCCCGTCCCCAGCAGCAGGATGGGGACGAACCGGTTCTTCAGCATCTCCACGGTCGGGTCGCCATGCTCCGCGCCCTCCTGGTCTATATCGTCGACGATGCTCAAAAAATACGCGCATGTGTCATAAGGCAGCCTGAACGGATAGGATCTTAAAATCTCCATCACCCGCCCGTATTGGCGCGACTTTGCAAAATAGTTCACGGCATCCATATAAAAGCCGTTTTCCGAGCACCACTCGGCCGCCTGCAGGTAAGCGCCGCGCGCCTCTTCGGGGGACAGGAGATCGCTTTTGCTGCGCAGGAATTCCCAGAAGAGCGGGTGCACCCTGCCCTCGCCCGTAAAGCTGTCGAACCATACGAACGACGCTATTTGGGGCGCATCGCGAAATAGCCCTTCGCCCGAAAATAGGCTTTGCAATATGGAAAGCGGCAGGTTGGATACCAGCGAAAGCTTGACTAAAGTCTTTTTAATATGGTCGGGGAAATTGCTGAACGCCTCCATTTCCATCAGCTTGAAGACGTTTTGCTTCATGGCGTCAACGGCGAAGCCAAGGCCTGAAGGCGAGCGTTTAAGCGCCAGCGACAGCAAAAGGATGGCGAACGCCCAGCCCTGCGTGGCTTCGATGAGCTGCGGGAGGATTTTGGCGGAGAACCGGACGTTGCGCTGGACCAAAAAGTCCGCGATTTCGCTGTCGGTAAAGCGCAGCTCGTCTTCTGTGACAATGCTTACTTGCCCTTTGGCGAACAGCGAGACGGCGTTGATCTCCGGCTCTTTCCGGGAGATAATAATAACGCAGGCTCCCGGTATCTGCAGATAGGCGCAGCGTTCCGCGAACGTCAGCGCCTGTTCGGAGTGTATCAGGTGAAAATCGTCCAATACGAGGAATGTTTTATTCGAGCGGTGCTCCGATTGCTTTAAAATCGAGGCAAATTGGTTGAAGCGGGCGGGCGTCTCCGGGAATCCGAACCCGCGCAGGCTTTCGGCCAGGCCCGGATTGTCAAACGAGACGTTGTACACCAGGTTCTCCCAATAGCGCGAGCCGACATTGTCGCTTTCGGTCAACTGTATCCATCGGACCACCGCGCCCGGCTGCTGTTCGATGTACTGGCGCACGGCCTGGGTCTTGCCGTAGCCGGCGCCCGCAATCACATAAACAAGCTTGCACTGGGCCGCCCGCTCTAATATTTTATCGACGCGGGGGCGCGGCAGGTTTGGCGCCTGCGCATAAGGTTCATGTGCAGCATTTTCATTCGGGCTGTTCAAATTAATACCCCATTCATATGCAATTTGATATCTATAATATACCCCGTTATATTGCCGCTATTGCCCTAATTGGTAACTGCGGCGTAAAATAGGCCCGCGCAGATACAGCGCCAACGCGTGTACAAATATAAAATTATGGGATATCATGTACGCATGGGTTAAGATTCGCAGACGGGCAGGCTGGATGGCTTGCCAGTATGCGGGCTGCGCGAATGCATTTATACAAAAACCGCCTGGAAGATATAATGATGCCAAGGACGACAAACAGACGCAGAAGCGGGAATAAAACAGCCGAAGGTACATCCGCTCTGAAAAGGGCGGCCCTTTTAAGGGTTTTGGCTCTGATCGCCGATTGGGTGCTGTTTGCGGGGTGGACTGTTGTCGGGCTGCTTAATTTTATCTTCTTTGTTGTGCATGTCAGCCCCGTGAATCTGATTGGCCTATTTACGGGGCGCTCTTCAATTAGCTTTGCTTTTATGACTGTGTCGGCATTTATCATGTTGCCCATATCGGTTATTGTTGCGTATTGCGCCGCACGGCGCAGGCCCCTGCTCGAAAAGCTGCGTCAAAGCCCGCAATGGCGCGTCGCGCGGCTGGTGCTGTCGGCGTTTGCCGCCTTCTTCATCATCGTGGAGCTCAACTTAGTAGTCGCCTCGTTCCCAGGCGCCGCACCGCCCACGCCCGAGATAATTATCCTAGGCGCGCATGTTTCTGAAGACGGGCTCTCGGCCACGCTGCACAGCAGGCTGACCGCTGGGCTCGCGCACGCAAACGCGAATCCGGAGGCGCGGGTGATCGTCAGCGGCGGGCAGGGACTGGACGAACCCGTCAGCGAGGCTGCCGCGATGCGCGATTACCTCGTCTCCCAGGGGTTGAGCGCGGATCGCATTTTAATGGAAGACAACTCCCACAACACGTTTGAAAACCTGATCAACACACTGGAATTGCTAACGGTCGGCGACGAGCCATACCCCGTCACCATAGTGACCAGCGAGTTCCATATATTCCGCACGGCTATGCTCGCGAGGCGCGTCGGTTTAGAGCCGCACTTCGTCGCTGCAAGGACGCCGCGCAGTATTTTGCTCAGCAGCTATTCAAGGGAATTTTTTGGGTTGATAAAGAGTTATTTCACCGATCGGCTATAGATTGTGCCAGCACTCCGATATGTCCATGGCGCGCCCGTTTTCAAACTGCAGACGGGTGATGTTGAACAGATTGCCGTCGCCGCACAGGATCGACAGCGCGTCGCGGTTGACACGGACGACGGACCCCGTCGCGGCGCCCGCGTTGGCGTCGGCAATGCCAGAGGTGTCGCTTTGGGCGGCGCTTTGGGCGGCGCCTGGGGCGGTTGCGTTGGCGTTTGCGTCGGCAATGCCAGGGGCGGCAATACCTTTCGAGCTTCCGCCATTAAACGCCCTGTGCACCTTTATCCTTCTGCCCCCTATATCGGCCGTCGCACCCGGCCAGACGGAAAACGCCCTGACAGTGTTTACCAGCCTTTCGGCGCTGTTCGAAAAATCCAGCTCCCCGTCGCCCTTTTGAATGATCGGGGCGCGGCTGGCGCGGCTGCCGTCCTGCGGCATGGGCGCAATGTCGCCCGAGAGCATCGCGGGGATCGTCTTTTTCAAGACAGACGCGCCCAGTTCGGCCAGGGCGTCGTGCAGCTCGGAGAAATACATGCCCCCGCCAATCGGCATGCTCTCGCTCATAAGGATCGGCCCCGTGTCCACGCCTGCATCGGTGAGCATCGTCGTGACACCCGTCTCCGCGTCGCCGTTGAGCAGGGCCATGTGAATCGGCGACGGGCCCCTGTACCTTGGCAGTAGCGACGCGTGTACGTTGACAGTGCCGAGGCGCGGGATCTTCAAAAACCTCTTTTTGAGGATCCGCCCGTAGGCGGCGGTGACGCAGATGTCAATGCCCATAGCCTCGATCTCGCCGCATATGTCGGCCGGACTCTCCGGCTGCAGCACGCGGATGCCGGCGCTTTGCGCTATTTCCTTGACAATGGGCGGGGACAGCCTGCCGCCCCGGCCCTTGGGCCTGTCGGGCTGCGTCACGGCTGCGGCCAGCTCGTAACCTTCCTCGATCAGCATTTTCAAGCACGGCGCCGCAAAATCCGGCGTGCCCATAAACAATATGCAGCAGATGGCCAGCCCCTCCTCGCAATTTACAAATGAATGCAATCAGACATTTATACGCAACATGGCGCCATCGTCGGGCCCGCCGCCGGCATTGCTTACGGTTTTGCCAGCGGCTTTGTCCGACTCCGCTTTTTCGCGCAGAGCCTTTACTTCTTCCAGCGTGTACAGCGGCCCCTTGACTTTGGGCATAAACATCTCGCCCTCAAGATGATCCGCCTCATGGCAGCACGCCACGGCAAACAGCCCCGTCGCCGCGTATTCGATCGGCTCGCCCTTGCTGTTGAACGCGCGGACAATCAGCGACTGCGGGCGACCGACATTGCCGTAGTAGCCCGGATAGCTCAGGCAGCCTTCGTAATAGACTTGCTCGCCGACGCGTTCGGATATAACAGGGTTTATGAGTTCAATAAAATCAGCGGTCTCCGCCTCGTCGCCTCCGACGCCCGCGTTAATCACTATGATGCGCTTGAGCACCCCGACCTGCGGGGCTGCAAGCCCGATCCCGTTCGCGTCCTTGAGCGTCTCTTTCATGTCGTCCACCAAGACCGCGAGGCGGCTGTCGAACTTTGCTACGGGCTTCGCCTTTTTTCTAAGCGCCGCTTCCCCATTTTTATGTATTTTCCTGAGCGCCATTTAGATGTCCCCTTTGAATAATTATAGCATGGAGAACGGATTTATATCAAAAACTAAATCGACGCCCTTGTTTTTTTTGCCGCTGTAAAATGATTCGGCTACGCGCCTCGCGATAAACTCCAGCGCCCCCGCATCCCTGTGCTTCAATATAATGCGCCAGCGGTACATCTCTTTTATTTTTGCGTGCGGGGGCCGGGCGGGGCTAAGTATCGTAAACCCATTTGCGCCGCCGACGACCGACTCATCTTTCAGCGCCTGGAACAGCGCGTTGGCCGACGCGTAGACGCGGGCGTCGTCCAGCCCGCTCAGGACGAACACGCCGATCTGCATGAACGGCGGGTAGCGCAACGCCTGCCGGGCCGTCATCTCCTGCCTGTAAAAGCCCATGTAGTCGTGCTCCTTCGCAGCCGCGACGCTGAAATGGTCCGGGTTGTACGTCTGTATGACGACGCGCCCGGCGGCCTCGCCCCTGCCCGAGCGACCCGAAACCTGCGTCAACAGTTGGAACGTCCGCTCGGTCGCCCGAAAATCCGCGAAATTCAATATAGAGTCCGCCGCCAGCACACCCACGATGGTGACATTGGGGAAATCGTGCCCCTTTGCGATCATCTGGGTGCCGATCAGGACATCGGCGGCGCCGTCCCGAAAAGCGTTCAGTATCCTTGAGTAGGCGTCCTTGCCGACTGCCGTATCGCGATCCATGCGAAGGACGCGGCATTCCGGAAACAGCCGCCGCACCTCCTGCTCGACCTTTTCCGTCCCAGCGCCGAACCCGCTTATATCGGCGCTCCGGCAGAGCGGGCACTGGCGCGGCATGGGCACGGTCATCCCGCAGTAGTGGCAGACCAGGCGGTTGTTTTCGCGGTGGTATGTAAACGAAACGCTGCAGTCACGGCATGACACAATATAGCCACAGGCGTGGCACAACAGAAACGACGAATAGCCGCGACGGTTGAGAAAGAGGATCGCCTGTTTTTCATCCGCAAGCGCATTGTACAGCTCGTTCGACAGCCTGCGGCTGAACATGCCCCTGTTGCCGCTTTTGAGCTCATCGCGCATGTCCGCTATATGCACATCAGGCAGCGGCCTGCGGTTCGCGCGCTCTTTAAGTGTCAATAGATCGCAAAGGCCTCGCCGCGCCCGGTAAAAAAGCTCGACGGAGGGCGTCGCGGAGCCGTACACCAGCAGCGCACCGTGGCTCTCGCAGCGCATTTTGGCTATGTCTGCGGTATGGTAGCGCGGCGACATTTCCGATTTGTACGACGACTCATGCTCCTCGTCAATGATAATCGCGCCGAGTTTATCGAACGGCGCGAAAACGGCGGAGCGCGCCCCGAGGGCGACACCGGCGGCGCCGCTGCGGACGAGCGCCCATTGCGCCCTGCGCTCCAATTCCGACAGCCTGCTGTGGAAAATGGCTATGCCGCTACCGAAATGGCCGGTGAACATCCGCATCATTTGGGGCGTCAGCGATATTTCCGGAACGAGCACGATGGCCTTGCGCCCCATGGATATAATATGGCTGACGAGTCGTATATAGATTTCGGTCTTGCCGCTGCCCGTAACGCCGTAAATTAGCGTTTCGGAGAACTTGCGCTCGTCGGACCTGTTTGTCAGTGCGGACAGCGCCCTGTTTTGCTCGCCGGTTAGCGTGAACCCCGCGTCTGCGCCCGTTGAAATTTCTGCGTTCGCGCCTATTGAAGTTTCTACGCTCGCGCCCGCGCCAGTACCCGCGCCCATAGCAGCGCCCGTATCTGCGCCTGCACCCACGCTGTCCGCACCCGCGCCGTCTGCACCCGCTTCCAAATCTATCCGGGCCAAATAGCCTTTTTTTATCAACGTATCGACTACAGACGGCGTTACCCCGGCGTCCGCAGCCAGCTCCCTGGCGGGGACCCCGCCCGACGCCCAATGAATGTTGGCGAGCATCCGCTCCAATACGCGTATCTGCTGCGCGCGGTTCACCCGCAGCGCGCCGATGGCTGCCCTAATCTCGTCAGCCGGCAGCGCGGCCTTTACGCCCTTGATCTTTTTGGCGCCGCCCGCCCTGCGCGCCCATCCGGGCGGCAGCATGCACGAGAACGCGTCAAACCACGTGCAGCGGTATTTTTCCCTCATCCGCGACGCAAGCTCGATATCTTTGTCCAGCAGCATCGGCGCGTCGCCCAATATCGAAACGATCAATTTTAACGCTGTATATGGCTTGGGCGGGAAACTTTCGCCCTCTTGCGCGTGAACCGACAATATGATCGCGCTGCGTTCGGCGTTCTTCGCACCGAACGGGACTATCGCCCCGCACCCCGCAGCGGCGCGGCCCGACAGGCGCTCCGGGACAGCATAGAAATACTCGCGATCATAGCCGCGCGTAGTTTTTGCGATAGCTACTTTGGCGATCAATGTTGTATGCATGTAAAGTTTTAAATATACGCCTTTAAGTATGCCGGCATTGTTTCGGGCTTGCCGTTGATGCTGAAAATGAAGTGGATTTCGTATTTTTCCATTAAAGATGAGATATGGTTGAAAAAATTTTCAAGGGCATTGATATCCTCTTTCACGATATATGTAAGGCCGTCGATAAAAATGCTCTCGATATCATAGTTTTGGGATATGATGCCGCAAAGGAAAGATAAAAATTGGTCGGCGCCGCTGACTGGGTATATCGAAACATCCGTGAAGCGGATTTTATGTTTTAGCTTTAGCATCAAATCGTTGCTGTCGTCGACAAATACGACATCGCCGTCTTGCCTGTCCACGTGATCATTGGCCAAATCCACCATCATCTTGGACTTGCCCATGCCTTTCTCGCCGTAAAAAACCTTTATCATGTGAACCACCCCCATACAACGTAATTTTTTTATTTCGTTTAAGACTGTGTCGCCGGGCGCGGCAGATGGTTGAAATCACTCTCCAGTTGCGGCGCCTTGGCTTCGCTGGCGCCCTCGGCCTGGGCCGGGCGCACAGGCTGGTACTCGCCGCCGCCGGGCGTGGCTTTTGGCGCGGCCTCAAACGCCGGAGCGGCGATTGGCGCAGCCATTGGAGCAACCATTGGAACGGCGACTGGCGTGGCGAATGGCGCTGCCATGCCCGTTGTCACCGGTGACGGCACAACCGTTCCCGTTGGCGCGGCCTCATGCACAGCCGCTTCGGAAGACGCCGTATTTGCCGCAGCGGAAGATGCCTCATTAGCCATTGCCGTTACCACTGCAGAATCTACGACATTCGCCATAGCATCCACAGCAGCCACTGCAGTAACTGCAGCGGGATCGGAAACATTAGACACAGCAGCCACTACAGCGGGGGCGGCCACATTTGCCGCAGCTTCCGCCACAGCCGCTTCCGCGACCATGCTCGCACCCACGCTCGCGTCTGCACCCACGCTCGCACCTACGCTCGCGCCTGCACCCGCGCCTAAAGCCGCTTCGCTGCCCGGCCTTTTCGCGTCCGCTATCTCCAGCTTGGAAAGCGAGACCTCATACGCGACGCGCGACACAGCCGACCCGTCCGGCATTTTTTTCTGGTATGCCCTGCTCTGGATGCGCCCCCATATTTTTATGTTGTCCCCCACATTAAGGCTGGAACAGAAACGGGCGTTCCTTCCCCACGAAATGCAGGGAATGTAGTCCGACTTGTTATATGCCCTGTTGACCGCAATCAGGAGATCCGTGATCTCGCGGCCAAAAGGGGTGCTGCGGTATATCGGCTTCTTACAGATAAAGCCGTTCAGAAATATTTTATTGGAATTGCGGATCTGGTTTTCGTCGTCGGTGAAGCTCAACTCACGGGCAAAGACGGTGAGCAGCAGCTTGTTGCCGCTGTCCCCGAAGCTGTTATATGATCGGAACTGGCCTTCAATATTGACTAGGGCGCCGGGCGACAGCTCCCTAGCGCCAATCAGCCGCTCCGATATTGTAACGGAGATGCTGTCGCTGCTGTCGGATAGCCTGGGCGCTTCTAGGATGAATTGGTAAAAACCTTCGCCGTATATTTCATGGCTGTATTTTAAATCCGTCGCTACTCTCCCGGAAATCGTAACGACATTATTATCCGTCGCCTCTCCGACCATATAATTTGACACCTTCTCTCGCGTCCAACAATCATCATGCGTATTTTGGTTAAAATTATCACATTTCGCGTAATTTGTAAATGGCGTATTACAAAAGAGCGATAATGCGCGACGCAATTTGGTTGAGCGGGAGCTGATAGCCCACGGCGCCGATATCGTACGCCACTTTTGGCATCCCGTACACTACGCTGCTTTTTTCGTCCTGCCCTATGGTTTTGGCGCCGGCCTTTCGCATCTCCAGCAAGCCCTTTGCGCCATCCTGCCCCATGCCGGTCAGCAGCACACCGATGGCCTTGCCCTTGGCCGTTTCGGCCGCTGATGAAAACATGACGTCGACGGACGGGCAATGACCGTTGACCTTGTCGCCCGGCTGCACCAGCACGGAATACGAATCGCCCGTTTTCGCTATCCTCAAATGGTAGCTGCCGGGGGCGACCAGGGCCGTGCTGGGCAGTATCCTGTCGCCCGACTTCGCCTCAAACACGGACATGGCGCACGAAGAGTGCAAACGCTTGGCAAACATGCCGGTAAAATCCGCCGGCATGTGCTGGACTATTATGATGCCGGGCAGCCCGGCAGGCAGCGCTGTCATTATGTCCGCTATTGCGTTGGTGCCGCCTGTCGACGCGCCTATGGCAATAAACTCTATGGCGGATTTTCTTGCCGACGCGCCCGCCCCCGCCAGGCCGGCGCCCGCAGCCCCGACGCCTGCCGAACCCTGCACAGCCGAACCCTGCGCAGCTTGGCCCTGTGCAGCCTGGCCAAGTGCAGACGAGCCCTGCGCAACCTGGCCATGTACAGCCTGGCCCTGTGCAGCCGACGCGTGGGCGCCGTTCATCCGACCGCCGGAATAGGCGAGCCGTATCTTGTCGGACAGTTGCTTGATAAACGACGATATACTGTTTTCGCCGTCCCCGCGCGGCTTTTCCAAGCCCTCCACCGCCCCCGCCTGCACCGCTTTTATTACATATTCCTTGACAGACGAGATTACGATGACGGGGATCGGATATTGCGCCATCAGGCGCCTGATGAACTCTACCCCGTCCATTTTCGGCAAAATGACGTCGAGAACCATGACGTCCGGGTCAAACAGCATAATTTTATGTCGCGCTTCATACGGGTCAGACGCCTGTGCGACGACTTCTATATCCCTATCCTTCGCCAGTTCCGCGCATATCATATTACGAAAGGGGAGCGAGTCGTCCACAATCAGGACCTTGATGCGTCGGCGGACGTCCTTCATTCCAGTTTATTCCTTTCTGTATATAGCGGGCTTCACATACTTGTATCGGGTTTCCGTCCGGGAAATCGACTCGGAATGGCCGACAAAAAGATAGCCGCCCGGTTCCGTCGCGTCGTAAAACCTTTCCACCAGCTCATTTTTTGTCTTTATGTCAAAATATATCATCACGTTGCGGCACCAGATGTTGTGGAACTTCTTTTTAAACGGCAGGTTTCGCTCCATCAGGTTGAACCTGCGGAAAATTATCTCGCGGCGCAGGCGCTCGACGACCTGCGAGCTCTCGTTGTTGATTGTATTGAAGTATGACGCGCGCCAGGCGGTTTTTAGCGGCTCGAGGCTCTCCGTCATATAGACCCCGCTTGCGGCCAGCGAAAGTACGCGCTCTGATATGTCGGTCGCGAGGATTTTTGTGTCCCAGCCGCGCTTGTTCTGCCCGAAATAATCGTCGACGTACATGGCGATGGTATAGGCCTCCTCGCCGGACGAGCAGCCCGCGCTCCATATCCTCATGTCCTTGTTTTTGTCCGTAGAGGTTATATACGGCAGTACAGTCGATGTAAAAAAGTCATAGTGCTCGGTCTCGCGCAGGAAATACGTGTAGTTGGTCGTTAGTTTGTTGATAAGGAAGGTGATCGCTTCGCCGGTTTTGTCGTTGACCACATGCTCGTAAAATTCAGAAAATGAATCGTATTGGCTGCGTTGCAGGTAATTTTGCAGCCTCCCGACGATAAGGTTCTTTTTTTGCGAAAGGTTGATCCCGTAGCTGCCTTTGAGCAGGTTGACGATCTGCCAAAATTCTTTGTCAGTAATCTGCAATGTGTCCATAACTGTAATTACCCAATATCACAATATATGTCACATAAACACAAAAGAATTCGGCCCCGGCGCTTGCGGGCGCCGCCCCGACATATATTAAACACGGGGGCGGCAGACGACCGTAGGCAGCGGACGACCGCCCCGGTCGTCCATATGAAGCAAATATCATGGTTTGTAGGGACGACCGCCCCGGTCGTCCGCACCGTATTATTTCCTATTATTTAAATATTATTCAAGCTCCGCCAACTGCGCGGCGGTCGGCTTGTTGGGGATGGATGCGACCACTTGGCCCCTGCAGGTAAATGTGGCGCCATCGTCGCCCGTAATCTCCCCGATGACCGTGGCCTTGGCGCCATGCGCGCGGACGGCGCCCAGCACATCGTCTACGTCCCCCGGGCCTACCTGCATCAGCATACGGCCCTGCGTCTCGCAGATCAGGATTTCCTCGGGCGTGATGTCCTCGCCCTTCAACGGGGCCCCGGTCAAATCCACTCTGGCGCCAAAACCGCCATACCGAGCCGATTCGCACACCGCCGCCCCTATGCCCGCCGCCCCCAAGTCCGAGCAGGCGTTGATCTTGCCCGTTTTAAACGCCGACAGCGAGGCCTCCATTGTCGCCCTCTCCTCGCCAAACAGCGCCAGCGCGGGGCGCATTTCCGGTACCAGCCCTGCCCTATATAGGGTGTCGTTGCCGTCCCGTCCCGTCTCCCCGATGAGGATTATCTTGTCGCCGATATTTTTTGCCGGCTTTGTCAGCGGCTTCTCCGTCACCAGTTTGCCGAAGACCGCCACCACGCAGGCCGGCACGATGTCGCTGAACGAGGTGGAGAACCCGCCGCCAATCACAAAGACGTCCATGGCATCGCACATGTCCCTTATGCCCTTGAGCATGAGGTTGACTCTCTCGCCGCTGGTCATGACTTCGCACTTACCGCACGTGCATTCCCCCTGGAAGCCGCAAGGCCCCACCAGCACGCTTTCCTCCAGCGGCCGCGTGCCGATAAAATCCAGGGCAAACAGCGGCCTGCCCCCCATGGCGACCACGTCGCGCATGGCGCCGCCCGCCCCTGTGGCGGCCGAATCGTATGGCCTGGCGACGCACGGGGAGTTGTGGCTCTCCATTTTGCCAACGATATATGCGTCCCCGCCCGGCACTTTTATGACCCCGGCGTCGTCATTCGCGTCTGGCCCGACCAAAACGAGGCCCGGCCATGTCTTGGCGACTTTTTCGTTCAACAGCCTGAACATGTTGAAGTCTATCGCCTTGTCGATATTGTGGTGCAGATGGACAAAAAGGCCGTGCATCAAAGCTTTCTCTACCCTATTCATATTAAACCCCCGAAATCATTATGTTCTCTATGGTCTCTATGTTCTCTATGGTCTCTATGGTCTCTATGGTCTCTGCCGCACGGACGCGTCGCGGTTCGGCTCGGCAATAATAGCCTAAAATGCTGTATTTATATATTATCATATAAAAGACCATGCACAAACTGCGCACAAATAATCATGAAAACAACATGGTCCTCGCGCCACAGTTCTGCCCTTTCTGTTATATTTCACGCTAAAATTTGTATTGACAAACATTGGCTGACTGTTGTAATGTATGGTAAATGCCATGACGGAGACAGTAAGCCGTAATTGAACGCCACAGTGAGCCGGGGACAGTGGGAACCCGGCGCCAGTATATTATGGACGAACATCACTCCCGAGCAGCGCCCCGAAAACCTCTGGGTTAGTAGGTGGCGACGGTTTCCCACCGTTAATGCGCCGTTCTCGCGGCGCGGGGCGCATATGCTGGTATGGCGGAATGGGTGGTATAGCGAAAGCGCTGCATTTATAGCTTTCGTCCCGTGCGATAGATAATCGTTTGGGGCGGGGGCTTTTTTATTGGCCCGTATTTGACCCGCTTTTGCTTTTTACGTTGCCAGCTTCCGTTTTTACTTTGCGCGCTTCCGCCTCGTTGGCGCGAAAAGGACTATGATCGCGATAAAAAAAAGGAGATGATCAAATGACCGAGCAATTGGCAGACATAGGCCGACGTTTATCCGCTCTGCGAAACATTGCGGAGATGACGCCCGATGTATTTTGCGAAAAAACAGGCGTGACCGCGCAGGAATTGGCCGACTACGAATCGGGCCGGAAGGACTTTTCGTTCTCGTTCCTATACAACGCAGCCCGCGTTTTGGGGGTGGACGTCATTGACCTGATCAGCGGCGACAGCCCGCGCCTGTCGGATTGGTGCCTGGTGCGCAATGGCGAGGGCTATGCAATCGACCGCCGCGCCGCGTACAAATACAGCCACCTGGCTTTTACCTTCCGCGACAAAAAAGCGGAGCCCTTTTTGGTCACTGTCGAACCCAAGGGCGACAAGCCGACCCTGCACTCCCACGAAGGGCAGGAGCTGAACTGGATGGTCTCGGGCCGAATGAAGTTTTTCATCGCGGAAACCGAGTTCGACTTGGAACCGGGCGACAGCGTATATTTCAACGCATCCATCCCGCACGCCATGCAGGCGCTGGGCGGGGGCCCCGCCCAGTTCCTGGCAGTGGTCATCGGCTAGGCTCTAACAGCAAATGAAGAAAGGATGAACGGACATGCCCCTATATGAAAAATATACGAACAAGCACCGCGACGACTTCGCGACATTGGAGGACTTGCAAAAGAATTACAGGCTGAGCATCCCGGACGATTTCAACTTTGCCTTTGACTGCCTGGACGTGCTGGCTGCACAAAAGCCCGACGCGCTCGCGTTGCTGTGGATATCAAACGACGGCGAGGAGAGGCGCTTTACATATGAACAAATCCGCAGGCTCTCCGTCAAGGCGGCGAACTTTTTTATCGCACAGGGCATAAAGAAGGGCGATATGGTGATGCTCACAATGTCCCGCGACTGGCGCTTCTGGCCGGTCTTGATGGGGCTCCACAGGATGGGCGGGGTCGCCGTCCCCGCCACGTTCCTGCTCACCAAGAAAGACATCGAATACCGGGTCAACGCCGCGTCCATAAAAATGCTATTGACCACCCCGCGCTTCGGCGTCGTGCAGGCGACGGAGGAGGCCCTGGCAAATTGCCCGAGCCTTGAAAAGCTGGCGGTTTTCAATGTCGCCGGTGGCGCTGGTGGCGCTGGTGGGGCTGGCAGTACCGGTGGCGCCGGAGGCGCAAACATAGCCGCACCAAGCGAAAAGTGGATCGACTTCGACGCCCAATGGGAGGCGGCGCCGGAGACGCCGATCCAGCGCGGCAATGCAAAAAGCGACATGATGCTGATGGCCTTTTCGTCCGGCACAACCGGCTATCCCAAAATGGTGTGGCACGACTACACCTATCCCCTCGGGCATATCATAACGGGGTGCTTCTGGCACCGCTGCGAGGACGGGGGCTTGCATTTTACCATCTCCGACACAGGCTGGCTGAAATCGCTGTGGGGGAAAATGTACAGCCAGTGGCTGGCGGGCAGCGCCGTGTTCGCCTACGACTTCGACAAATTTTCAGCGCCTGACATACTGGAAAAGATAGCAAAATACAAGGTCACGACGTTCTGCGCCCCGCCGACGATGTACCGCTATTTGATAAAAGAGGACTTGAAGGCGTACGACCTATCCGCGCTGCGGCACTGCACAACGGCGGGCGAAGCCCTGAACCCGGAGGTGTACAAAGTATGGCTGGAGGGCGCCGGTTGCAAAATCTTTGAAGGCTTCGGCCAAACCGAGACCACGCTCAGTTGCTGGACGGGCTATCCGTGGATGCAGCCCAAGCTGGGCTCGATGGGGCTGCCGTCGCCCAGCTACCGCATGATCATCGCGGACGACAACGGGCGGGAGGTGGCGCCGGGCGTCACCGGCGAGATCTGCGTCCTCACGGATGAAGCCGGCGGTGGCAAGCCGTATGGCATGTTCTCGGGTTATTATCGCGACGAGGAAATGACCAAGAGCATATGGCACGACGATTTGTACCATACCGGCGATACGGCGTACAAGGACGAAATGGGGCTGCTGTGGTACGTCGGGCGGACGGACGACGTGATAAAGTCCTCCGGCTACCGCATAGGCCCGTTTGAGGTTGAGAGTGTGCTGCTGGAGCATCCGGCAGTCACGGAATGCGCCGTTACCGGCGTGCCCGATCCCGAGCGCGGCTTCGCGGTAAAGGCCACAGTCGTGCTTTCCGACGGCTATTCCGGTTCGCCGGAGCTCACGCGGGAACTGCAGGATCATGTCAAAAGGATCACGGCGCCGTACAAATACCCTCGCGTCGTCGAATACATCGACGCCTTGCCCAAAACCGTAAACGGCAAGATCCGCCGCTCCGAAATCCGGGCAAAAGACATGGGCGGCGCCGACGCCCAGTGGGGCGAATAGACATATGGATCAGACACGGTATATGAAAACAGAAACATTGGGAGGCCGGGCGCCATCGCAATAAGCGGCGGCAGCCGGGCCGCCCGTAATAAACGGCAGCGGCTCCGCCTCTCCGTATGGTGAGCTTATTAATGCGTTATATCACAGCCAACCTGTCAGTTGTGCGAATCAATTATTGCGCTTTATATCACAGCCAACCTGTCAGTTGTGCGAATCAATTATTGCGCTTTATATCACAGCCAGCCTGTCAGTTGTGCGAGCAACTTCGTATATGCCACGAAGTTGCCAAACGAAATATCGTGCGGCACGCCGTGGTCGCAGCCTGGGATAAGGCCTCCGCTTCGTGTGAAAGGCGACGTCACGCGCCGGACCTCTGACTCCATGGCCAGCCCCCCGGCGGCAATGGCCCTCTTGTCTACGCCGCCGCGATAGGCGATGCTGTCGCCGAACTTTTCCTTGAACAGCGCTATATCGTTGTGCGCCGCCACTTCGATCGGGTTGCATACATTAATGCCCGCTTCTATCCACACGGGGATCAATCCTTCGATAAAACCATCCGAGTCCATGTCTATCAAAGGCACGCCGCGCCTCGCCGCCGCCGCGACCCATTTTTTATACACAGGCAGCAAAAACTCGCGCGTCATTTGGGGGGAGATCATAGAATGGGCCTTAAACGCCATATCCTCCGAAATAAAAAAGCAGTCCACGGGTATTTTACTCGCCGCCGTATCAAACAAACGCAAAACAAAATCACACCAGAAGTCGATCATTTCGGATACAAAGCCCGGCTGCTCGATGAACGCGACGCACAGGTTTTCAAATCCCATCCACTCGCGCAACTGCCAGAACGGCCCGTTTACGCTGAAACGTGATATATAGTCCCTGCCGTTCATGACAGTGGCCAAATTGTCGGCGCTCTGCGGCATTCTGGACGGATCGAGCGGGTCATATCTTTTTTTCATCTCCTGCCAGTCTTCTTTTGTTTCGACAGGGAACTTGTGCCATTTCCGGGTGACGAAATCGATGGCGTTCCGAATATACGTATAGTCGTAGTCGTCGGATATTTCCGTTATGGCGCCCATCCAATCCTGGACAATATAATGCCCGTTTTCATGGCTCAGGACTTTTTCCTCAAAAATGGGCAGCATCCTCGCGTTGACATGATGATCCACAGCTTCCGGATACTCCATATCTATCCGCAGCAGACCCATGATGTGCTTGAAGTAATCTGCGCCTTCCGGCAGCCCCTCTGTGCGCCATCTCCGCAGTGTCGATAACCTAGGATGGCCCGGTTCCAGAGGGCGGCGATCGACCGGCTTATATAACAGTGTGTTTAAATATCGTTCTCTGTTATTCATATTAACCACCATAACAAATTAATTTTACGCGCTTAACTTTTTTATTTTCAATAATGCAAAAATCTTCTTATCCTGGGGTCCGGGGGAATCGAAACCCCCGGTGCTTTTTTTTGTTCTTTTTTTGGCATCAAAAAAAGAACATGTAGGCTTGGCATTTTATTTTGCCGTTGTGGAGCTTGCGGCGTTTGGACGCGCGCCGGCCTATCATGCGCTCGAAATCGTCGATGGCGCTGATAATGCAAAAGTTCCAGCCCTGAAAGCCTTCCAGGGCGGGCGCCCATTCACGGCAGGCCTCCAGCGCCTCACGCGCGTCGTCGTGGCGCTCCCCGTAGGGCGGGTTCGACACGACACAACCGCGTTCGGGGAAGCCGACCCCCATTTCGCCGAGGCGGTCATGGTCTTGACCCATGTCCCGCGCGTCCATTTGGAAAAAACGAACCAAGTCCGAAACGCCCGCCTTAGCGGCGTTTTGCCGGGCGGCACGGACGCACTGCCTCGACAGGTCGCTCCCGACTATGTGGACGGCGGGGCGGCCAGCAATGTCAGGCGCGGCGCCTACCGTAGCGCCTACCGAATCGCCTACCGAAGCACCTACCGAAGCGCCTACCGAAGCGCCTACCGAAGTGCCTACTGAATCGCCCGCCAAAGCGCCAGTCGCAGCACCTGGCATTACCCCTCTGGACGCATGTTCGGACATCGCGTTTTCATGCACAGCGCGCGCCTTTGCCCGTTCCTCATCGAACAACGATTTAAATGGCGCGGTTGTCCAGCTCTCCGCCGCGAACCCGCGCTGCAGGCCGGGCGCGCGCCTCGCGGCTATCATCGCCGCTTCAATAGCTATCGTGCCCGAACCGCAAAATGGATCCCAAAGGGCCATCCCGGGCCGCCAGCGCGACAGCTCCACCAGCGCCGCCGCCAGCGTCTCTCGTATGGGGGTGGGAGCGGGGCTCTCCCTGTACCCGCGCTTGTGCAGCCCGTCCCCGCTGGTGTCTATATAAATTGTAGTCCGGTCACGGATTATATTGAAGTTGATGCGGTACATAGGGCCGGTTTCTTTGAACCACTCGGTTTTCCATTTGCCCTTCATAGACTCCACGACCGCTTTCTTAATTATAGACTGGCAGTCGGGCACGCTGCCGAGCTTGGACGACAGGCAGTGGCCGCTGACAGGGAATTGCGCGTCAGCCGGCAGATAGTCCGGCCACGGCAGCGCTTTGACCTGATCGAACAGTTCAACAAAACTCGCCGCAGCGAAATCGCCAACCTTGATTTGCACCCTTTCAGCAGTGCGGAGCCACAGGTTCGCGCGGCATATCGCCCGATCGTCGCCGTAGAACGAAATGCGCCCGTCTTCCACGCGCTCGGTTTCATAGCCCAACATGCGGATCTCGTGGGCGGCGAGGCTCTCAACCCCAAATGACGTGGGGACGGACAACAACCATCTACTCATCGCCGCCACCTCCGCCGCTATTACTGCCGCTATCCGTCATAGCATCGTTGCTGCCGCTGCCGCTGCCGCCATCCATCATAGCGTCGCCTCCTCTGCCGTTACCGCCATCTATTATAACGTCACCGCCGTCGCCGCTGCCACTGCCACCATCTATTTTGACGTCGCCGCCGCCGCCACCTCCGGCGCTATTGCCACCTGCTGGCCCATCCTCTCCCATAAGCACGGAAAATTCTCTGATTTCGGCTTCGATGTCAATCGCCGCACCATGCGTCAACGCGTCCAACTGCCTCGCAAATACCGCCTCTATGTCCCCCATCAACTCATATATGCCCTCCCTGGCCCGCGCATCCGCGCCATTTGGGCCGTCGCCTGCCTGATCCGCGTCAATATAGTCCTCCGACAGCTTAACGAGCGCCGGTAGATAGTATTCCAGGAAGAAGCGGACGTCGCTGACTTTGTCGGGCCGTTTTTCCAGCGTTTTAAGTATGTCGTCCGCCAGCTGTCCGATTTTGGCCACCCTGTCCGACATTTCCGCATTGCCGAACGAATGGGAAAGGCGCCCGATCCTGTCCATGCGCTGCCTGCCGACGCGCAGGACTTCATGTACCCCCGATGGGTAGCCGTCGTTTATGCCGCCGGCCGAACCGCTCCCGCCGCCGCCGTGAAGCACGGCGCCGATGACGGCGATGCATATTACAACCACGACGGCTAATAATACAATTGGCAATATCACTCCTCCTCATGTCCTTTTATATGCGGGACTCCACATCGTACAAGTCATTGACAAGTATTTATGAATTACATAAAAATTACATTATAAAAACATATCCAATATTTGGAATAAGTCGTTAAGACTACAAATTATAAGTATTCCAAATGATATATCACGAATTTACATTTTGTCAAACGTGTGGAACTTTTTGTTTCACTCAGATAAGTTTGAGGTAAATAATAAAAAAATAAAGCAGGTGAGCATCTTGAAAATAGAGAAAATCACTGACAATATATTCCGGGTAACCATAACGCTGAACGACCTGGAGCAACGACAGATAGACATCAACTCGATTGACATTAATTCACCGCAGACGATAGCATTGTTCAATGAATTGATGGAGCAAGTGGCCAGCCAGTTCGGTTACGATTTCACCGGCACACAGCTCATCATAGACCCGGTACCGAACCACGACAACAGTTTTGACATCACTATAACGAAAATAGACGAAGAAATAGAATTTGAGTCGATACATAAATATATCAAGAACCGCTACAAAAAATCGGATGTCGGTGTCAAAAAAAAGGCGAGCGGGGTTCTATCCAATATTTTGGTCTATGCATTTAAGACGTTCGACGATGTCTGCCGCCTCGCGTTCCTGATCTATGACACCTATATAGGCGCAAGCTCGCTGTATAAACATGACAACCAGTATTTTTTGTCGCTGTCAAAAAGCCTCGTTAAGATACACGATGAGCGGGCGCTTGAATGCTATTTGAGCGAATTTGGCACGAAAGTCAACAACCCGTCCACGTTTGAGGGGTACCTGAACGAGCACGGTACCATATTGATCGAGGAACAGGCGGTCGAGCGGCTGCGCGATCTGCATTGAACAATCTTCATTGAACCTGAGCCATTTGCCCACGTACCAAATAGCCCAGCGATAAATCAGTGACAACCCAACGCCAGGGCCAGCGACAACCCAGCGATAAATAATCGCCATACCCAGCGATAACTCAGTGACAACCCATCGCCAGGGCGGTTATTGCTCCGCTATTTTTTTGCCGTCTTTGAATAGCTGCGCGCGTCCATCTGCGATCGATGAATGAATTTCATGCGGCGCCGCGCGTCCGCCTAATAATTTGGAACTGCCTGCAACAATCACTGTCAGCTCGCCGTCCTCTATGCCGGAAAATATTACTATGTTGCTGTCCAGTGAGTTCGTGAACCTAAAATCCGGTAAATCCGTCAAATCCGCCGCCCCGCCGCCGTCGGTATTGCCGTCGCCGGCGACAGCCGACAGCATTATGCCGAACCCCGGCAAACCGCTGTAATCGGCAGCATCGGGCGATATGGGCGCTTCCATCGCAGCGTAGTCGCAGCCGCAGACCAGCAGTGCATGCATCAGCGCGGTGGCGACGAAGCCATATTCCGGCGGGGCGCCGCCGCCTGATGACAACCCGGCTTCATCCAAATAACGCATAAATGAGAACGGGGCGCTGGCCGCGCCCTTTTTGGGAACCCAGACTTTATTAATGGCTTCGGCGGCTTGTGTGAGCAGCGCCAAATCATGCCCCTGCGGCACGGGTACATCTATCGAAGCCAAAATAGCGTCGACGTCGGCTAGCATGGAATCGGCGACGCGCGGCTCCGCGACGAGCAGCGCCGTGGCGGCAATCATCGCGTTGGAATCGAGTTCCATGGGGCTGAACGGGTCGGCCAGAAACGCCGACATAATATATTCAAACTGCCCGTCGACGTCCAAATCCGCCCCTTGCCACGATGGCGAGTGTACAATGCCCTCCTCCGGGGAATAGCTGATATCGGCGTTGACGGGCGCCGAGTCGACATATGTTTTCATCAATCTGAGTTTTTCGCGAAACGCTTCGACGTCTACTGTAAAGAGCGGAGCAGGATCAGCCCCATATTGCCGGATAAACGCCGTAAACATATTGTTGTAGTACGCGCCCGATCCCCTGGCGGCCAGGCTTTGCGCAAGCTGGGAATAGTCCGCGCGAAGAGCGATTTCCGTGAACCGGAAAATGAATTTCGTCTCACGGTAAGTGAACTCCGCCATCCCTTTATTTAATTGGCTTTCACTGATTTGTTCGACCAGCGCCGAGGCTTCCGCCATGCTGCGCCCGGACAACTCCACCCCTAAATATTGCGCCCCGCCCCGGACGGAGTCGGCCGGAACAGCGGCTCCAAGTGCAGCAAAGCCCGCGAACAGCGACAGCGCAATCTGCGCAAAGAGAAACACAAAGAATAACAGCAGCCTTTTCATATTACTACGCCCGGTTATTCATCACAAGCTGGACCATGCGGCCATTGTCCCTGACTGTATCGATTATATCCTCGGTTATCCTGACGCCTTCCTCGACAAGCACATTGCCTTTGTTGTCGAGTATCGTCTTTGTGACGACGCGTCCGGTTAAATAGCGCCGCTGTTTTTGCTCAAAGAGGGTCGCCTCCGAATCGATGACCTCGGCTTGCGCGGCGCCGTTCTCCAGTGCCGCCCCTCCTGCGCCGCCTGCCGCCGCGCCACTGGCGTCAATCGCCGCAGCCTCGGCCCTGTAGGCCCCTGCCGCAGTGCTTTGCATTGGGCTTGCGGCGTATGTTTCACCCAAAATCTCGCTCGACTCCGGCGCGGCGCTCTCAACTTGCGTAGCCGTTTGCGGCGGTGTAGCCGCCTCGTCAACAAAAGTAACTGCGGCATCAGCGGCGGCAATTGCGTCAACATCGCCTGTGATATTGCTTGCGCCTTCGCCGGCGCCGGCGCCCGCCGGAACTGCGGCTATCGACTCATCCGCCAAGTCCGCTCCCACAGGCGGCGCAAAGGCTTCGCCCGTCGTGTCCGCCTGCTCGGCATACGCCTCCTGATAGGTCCCCGGCGCCTCGGACGGCGCCAGCGACGCTTCCGCTACCGCGTCGACAATGGGCGCAGCCGCAAGCGATCCGCCCACCGCGCCCGAAGCGTCCGCCAACGGCGCGGACTCGGAATCGGGCCCAATGTCGGTAACGTCTATATAAGGCGCGTCCGCAAGGCTGGCTGCGCCGGTTACTCCATATGATTCTGAAGGCAGGGACCCGCTGTCCGCTTCCAAGCCGCCCGCTATTTCCGGGGCGATTGCATAATCCGAGGCAACAACAGCGTCTGCAGCGTCTGCAGCATCCGCCAAATACGCGCCGGACTGCGCATAAGGCGCGCTGGCCTGTACATTTTGCGCATCGGACACATCATCAACCGAAGCGATCTGTTGACCGGTTTGTGCGGCATCGATCGTTTCGGGCATCGAATCGATATTTTGGGAAAAGTCAGGTTCGGCGCCGTAAGGTGGCGTTACATCGGACGGGGCGCCGCTGAAAGCGTCGATAGTGGGCGATGCACCGGACACTTCCAATACATCAGAAACAGTTCCGGCCGATTCGGCGGCCCCCAACGCAGCGCCGGAACCTTCCGCAGTGCCGGAAACCTCCGTAGCGCCGGAAACGGCCACTGCGGCGCCCGGCATGGCGCCGGCGCCGGTATTGGCCATTGCGACTGATTCGGAAGCTGCGCCGGTCACATCCAGCGACTCCGGTGCAGTGCTGCCTGTAAAAACCGGCATAAGTCTGGCGCCGTCAGCTCTATAAATAACAGGTGCGACGCCCTCGGTTGCGGCGGCTTGCGGTACAGCGCCGGAAATATCCGTGACCACTGGCGCGGCGCCGGTAATTTCTGCAGAACTAGGCGCAGCGCCTGTGGCCTGCACGGCCTCCGGCATAGAGCCTGCGATTGCGGCTGTTTCAAACATAGCGCCCGATGCCTGCGCGGCTCCCGGTATAACGCCCGCAGCCCCGGCGTCCTGCGACACAAAGCCGGATGGTGTAGCACCCTGCGGAGAAGTGCCGGACGATACAACAGCTTGTGGAGTAGTGCCGAACGATGCAGCGGCTTGCGGTTCAACGCCGGATGATGCAGCGCCCTGCGGCAAAGCACCCGACGTTTCCGCACGCTCAGGCGCGGCGCCCGACGCTTGCACAAACTCCAGCGCGGCGCTTGATGTCTGCACACGCTCCGGCATGATCCCAGCGGGGCCCGTCTGTCCAATAATATCAGTATCTGCGGCGAACAGCGTCGCCGGTTCTGTCAATCCATCAGGACTTTTTTTTTCCGTCGCGTCCTGCACAGCGGCGCCGGACGCCCCCAACGATTCGGCGCGCACGACCGCAGCACCCGGAGTCCCTATTGGCGCACCGGATGCAACGGGATACATCGATGCAACGCTCGCGCCCACGCCTGTGACGGCGCTCGCGCCCGCACCAGCGCCCACGCTTGTAGCGGCTCCCGTACCCACGCCCGTGCCCGCGCCCTGCCCCAACCCGGGCGTCGCGGGCCGCTGCGCGACTTCGCTATCTTGTGCGACTTGCTGGCGCGCGGCCATATCCGATATGTCGCCGAAATCCGAAATAGCAGACTCAAACGTGTCGGAGACAATGACTAAATGCCTACCGTAAGTGACGATGCATTTATCGGGCAGAAACTTCGCGCTGCCGTCGCCCCGTAGCGGGAAGAATTCCATCCCCCTGATCCTGCACCGATCATCCTCGTCGACGTATATTTCGGTAATCTCCCCGACCAGCTTCCCCTTTTTGGTGAGGACCTTTGAGCCCCTGATATGGACGTTCTTTTCCAAAAGATCCATCGCGGCCGGAATTTTGCTGATCATGGAAATGACATTGTCGTCTTCGACCGTAACCGCGTGCTCGCCGATGCCCAGCACGCGATCGGTGGAGATGACCTTAGCCCCAAGCAAATGAAGCCCGTTTTCGACGACTAGGAAACTGATCGAGCGATCCTCTGCGTTAATAATGATATTCTTCACCATGCCGATTTCGGAGCCGTCAAATATGCTAATAATTGGAAGTCCGATTATTTCTTTAGTCTTTTTCATAGCCGTCTCCTCCAATGCCTGCGACTATGGACTCGACCATACTGACGCCCGTATCCAAGGTCTCCCTGTCTGCGTCGGTAAGCCTGTCCCGGTAATTTGCGCTATAGCTTGTCAATATGTCATATGCAAGCTCCGCGCGCTCAAGCTCGCAATAAATTATACCTAATTGGATGGCAATTTGGATTTCCAGGTTGAGCGGCGGATGTTTTTCAATCGCGCTATAAAAATATTCGGCGGCGTCTTCTTTATTACCGTCGTTGAGGCATTCAAAAGCGCGTTCAATTAATTGGGCTACACCGCCTTTTTCGCTTTCATTATCCAAATTTGGGTGCATCTCATCAATATTACCCATTTTATCAATAATTAAGGCGGTGTCAACAGAATTTTTTACGGATTCAGTGTCAATTCCCATATTTTTAACGTCAAAAGGCGTTATTTCCACCGATTTTTCGGGATTTGCCCGCTCCATTTCGTCAAATGCGGCGACATTCTCCCGCCGGGCCGCCATTTCGGCATTGTCAACACGCAGCCGCAGGTCCGGCCTGGGGACAGGCGCGTTCAACCTGACAGACGGCGAGCGCAGCACGACGCGCCATATAACCAGGGCGACGTAAAAAACGGCCCACAGAGCCATTATAGCGAAAACCGCAACCAGGCCGCGCGCCGGCATTCCATTGCCCAAATCACCGCTGAACAGCGCGAACAGCGGAGGAAACGCGGCGCAGAACAATGCATTTAATGCTGAAACAGCGACGATGAGCGATGGCCTGCATAAATTCATGCGTTTTGATATATAGATAAACAGCAGCGACGTGGCAGCCGCTGCCAGTATCACCGCGCCAATAAATAAAACCAAATAATCCCCCTTCAAAATAATATTAATATAAAAATCGTCGGTACGGAAAATGCGATTTCCCGTACCTTACGGGCGCGATGCGCCCGCGCGCCGCGTTGCGTCGCGATAGTGCTCACGACGACAGGCTTTCTTATCATATTGATAGCGGCGCCCGTCGTGACCACCATTACAATTTGTCATGAAGAATTTTAACACATAACGGCGAAAATATGAATCAATTATTGCGTAATTTTGACGCTTTGCGGCGCAGGGTAGCTACATGCAACTACTGATCGTTATTTTTTACAGAAAAAAATCCAAATATTTGTCAATATTATACTTGATAGCGGGTATATTTTCTGCTATTCTTATTAAAAATGAGATATATGTTGTTCGCATCTACCTAAACAGACATCTATATATTGTTGATAATAACGAATTATGGACGTATTGTTCCAATATGAACGTATTGTTCCAAATGGAGGACTAAGGTGTTACAACGATCCAGCGGCGTACTCATGCACATATCATCACTCCCGGGGCCATTCGGCACGGGGACGCTAGGGAGCCAGGCAAGGCAGTTCGCGGATTTGCTGGCAAAAATGGGCTGCTCATATTGGCAAATATTGCCTATCAACCACCCGTCGGAGGGCAATTCGCCATATTCGAGCCGGTCCCTGTTTGCCATTAACCCAAATTTCATCGATCTTTACGCGCTCAGGGACGGCGGCCTATTGACAGACGACGAAATAAGCGACGTGCATCTGCCGGCCGGGCAGAAGGCCATCGATTACCCCATTCTCGAAAAAAAGCGTCTGATCCTGCTGCGCAAGGCGTATTCGAGAATAGATTCCGAAATGTCGGAGCGTGTGGCGGCGTTTGCCGCTAAGCACGCGGGGTGGCTCGACGCCTACGCCCTCTTCGTCGTGCTAAAGAACAATTTCGGCGACGCCTCCTGGAACGAGTGGCCGGTCATTGGGCTGAGGCTGCACAAGGACGATGCGATAAAACAGGCCTTTGCCGAGTACGAAAGCGACATCATGTTCTGGAAGTTCATTCAATGCACCGCATATTCGCAGTGGGCGGACTTCAGGCAATACGTGAACGGATTGGGCATCAGCATTGTCGGCGACATCCCGATCTACGCGTCGTTCGACAGCTCGGACGTATGGGCGGACAACCGGCTGTTCCAGCTCAACACAAAACACATCCCAAAGCGCGTCGGCGGCGTACCGCCCGACTATTTCAACAAAAATGGCCAATTATGGGGGAACCCGCTCTACAACTGGGCGGAGATGAAGCAGGACGGTTATAAATGGTGGCTGGGGCGCCTGGAGAACGCGCTGGAAATCTGCGACGTCATTCGGCTCGACCATTTCCGAGGGCTGTATGCATATTGGGCCGTGCCGTTCGCCAACAAAACCGCGAAAAAGGGCGAATGGCTCAAAGGGCCCGGGATGGACTTGATTAAGAAAATGAATGCCCGCTTCTCGGGCAAGCCGTTTATAATGGAGGACCTCGGGGCGCTCGACCGCAATGTGAAAAGGTTTTTTGAATCAACGGGCTACCCCGGTATGCGCGTTATGCAGTTTGGATTCGGGGAGGACGGCGGGGCTTCGCATTTGACTAAGAACTACCCGGAAGAATGCGTGGCGTATACGGGTACGCACGACAACAACACCATCCTTGGCTGGTACGACGACGTTTCGGAGCTGACGAAGGCCGACTCCCTAAAGGAACTCGGGTTCCCCCCGGCGGATCCGGAGAACCCGATTTCGGACAGGGGCCTGTGCCGCGCCTGGGTCGAGAACCTGTTCGCCTCAAAGGCCAATTTGGTCGTTGTCCCCATACAGGATTTGCTGTACGAGGGCGTGGAAGCGCGGATGAACTACCCCGGTACGCAGTCGCCCGCCAACTGGTCTTACAGGGCGGACGACAGAAAGCTCAAGTCCCTGCTCGACGTCGAATGGGTGGCGGGCCTGAATGAAAAATACGGGCGCGCGCGCGGGGCAGGCGGGGAAGCTGCCCCCGGCGGCGGTGCGGCGGTGCCGAAAAGCGCTGCGGAACCGAAAAACACTGCAGAGTCGAAAAGCGCTTCAGCGTCAAAAAACACTGCGGCGCCGAAAAGTGCTGCGGCCAAAGCTGCGAAGGCAGGGGGCAGGCGCAACACGCGCGGCAGCGGCGGTCAGGGCAGTCAGAGCAGCCAGGGTAGCGGCAGCAACGAAGATAGCCATGGCGGCCAAGGCAGCCAGGGCGGTAAAAACAACCCGGAAAGCAAAGGCAGCAACAGCAGCCAAGGCGGTAAAAAAAGCAACCGAGCCAAAAGCGGCCAGTGACAGCGCCCGGCGGCGCGCGTTGGCCCACCCGCAGGATCACATATTTTGCACTGATGACTTCAGTGGCGTTCGTGCTGTCCGCCGCCGAGTCCATGATACCTGTTCCTGTGCCGGCGCCGGGCATCAAGCTCGGGCTCGCCAACATCGTCACGCTGCTCCTCCTGCTGGACAGCCAATACCCCTACTACGCCCTCGTCGTAACATTCGCCCGCTGTGTCCTGGCCGCCGCCGCGCTCGGCGCAATGTCAACTTTATTGTTCAGCCTTGCGGGCGGCATTTTCAGTTGCATTATTATGTGGTTACTTTTACGTTTCAACTCCCCGTTCAGCGCGACGGGGGTCAGCGTGGCCGGAGCGGTCGCGCACAACTTGGCACAGTTAACGGCTGCGTCTTTTGTATCGCGAGACGCCGCCGTTTTCAATTATTTGCCCATTTTGTTGATCACAGGCGTCGCGGCCGGGTGCGCGACAGGGTTCATCGCATTAAAGGTGCGCGGCATATTGAAATTTATCCATAAATAATAAACATCATTTAGTTTCGCTACCCTCTTGATTTTCATGTAATTATTATGATATTATTAGATGAGGTACTAAAGAACGCAGTTATAATTGCCAACAGATAACAGGGCGGAGCTGCTGCCCGGCGCCATTTGTTTACAGAGCGTTATACACGCAGCTTGCGAGCGGACATTAGATTGACAAAATGTAGAAAGAGCGGGACTGTGGCGCAACACAAAAAATACTACACGACTAATTGTGCCTGGTCAAGGCATGGTGTTTAGTATGAGCATTATTCAATCCGGCATAATACAATCGGAAATGGTTGTTACCAACAAACAGAGGGGAACGGTGACGTTCGCCAAAAACGTGTTGGACAGCATGCTCGATTGGGTCCGCGTTATAGACAGGGACGGCGCCGTCGCTTTCATGAACAGGGCCATGCGGAGCTATCTCGGCGACAACCCGGACGCCGTGGACTTTAACGAGATATTCTTGCAAAGGCCCATGCGCGACGCCGGTACCATGGACTACGAGCGCGTAATATCCACGGCGCTCAACAGCAGCGAATACGACAGGGAGCTGAGCATCGGCAGCAAGGTGTTCGCCGTTATAAGCTCCCCTCTGATTAACGAGCTCGGCGAGACCGAATTTACGGTCGAGGTGTTCCGCGATGTGACGCGGCTGAAAAACCTGCAGCTCACCATTGTCGATCAAAACAGAAAATTTGAGAACGACCTCGATATGGCGAAAATGCTGCAGCGCAAGCTGCTGCCAAACGCATCGCCCAATGCGAAAATAACATTTAACTATTTGTACAAACCGTGCGATATGCTCGGCGGCGATTTTGTAGATATATACAATATCGGTAAAGACCATTTGGGCGTATATATTGCCGACGTGTCTGGGCACGGCGTTTCGGCCTCGATACTCACGGTTTTTCTGCGCTCGACCATCAGCAAGCGCATGACCTCCCCGGCGGAGGCGCTAAACACGCTGTACCGCGAATACAACAAAAATAATTTTGAGTCCGAAGTCTACATAACGGTATTTTATGCGATATACGACCTGCGCAACAACATACTCACCTATTCCAACGCCGGGCACAACGCCACCCCGGTCCTCTACAACAAGGCACGCAGGGACCGCCAATTATTTTTGACGACGCCCGGCCTCCCCATCAGCAACTGGGCCGACACGATATCATATTCGGAGAACAGCATACGCGTAGACCAGGGGGATCTGTTGTTCCTGTATACGGACGGGCTCGCGGAAATTAAGAACAAGGAAAAAACGATGTTCGGCCAGGATCGCATAAACGAGGCGCTGAGCTCCATGGACGGG